>Ga0209666_1000179_pt1 | contig 50451 bp, 24 predicted proteins | sample SaaInlV_125m_DNA_FD_184679 | JGI IMG/M metagenome (GOLD analysis project Ga0209666, IMG submission 184679) | Marine microbial communities from expanding oxygen minimum zones in the Saanich Inlet - Saanich Inlet SI037_S3LV_10m_DNA (SPAdes)... | ecosystem: Environmental > Aquatic > Marine >...
TCGTGGACTCCGCCGAGGATGCTTACTTCACGCTCGAGGAATCCATCGGCGAGGAGCTCGGCCCGACGTTCAGGCGCTGGGCACTGGCGAGCCGCCCCGTGTATATGTTCCCCGTAAACGTCTACCAGTTCTTCGTCGCGACGGTCGTGCGCCCGGCGGTGTACTTCTGCACGTACCCGGAGCTTCGCGGCGACCTCGAGATCCCGGAGGCGCCCGCGCTCGAGCGCCTGCGCTGGGGCGAGAAGTGCCGCAAGACGCTGTGGAGCGACTGGGGGCCGTGCAGCGCGCGGTGCGGCTCGGGCTACCGCGCGCGCGTCAACCACTGCGGCACGCGCGAGATCGTGCGGTGCGACGGGCCGGGCGTCATGGGCTGCGACGAGGTGTGCGACTCGGGCGCGACGAGGGACTGCGCGGGGCGGTGCCGCGGTACGGACACGGTGGACTGCCGCGGCGAGTGCGGCGGCTCGAGCGCGTTCGGGTGCGACGGCAAGTGCCGCGATCCCCCCGCGCAGAAGGACGACAAGGGCGCGTGCTGCGTCTCGCCCACGTTCGTGCTGCAGACCACCGGCCTGTGCAACACCACCGCGGACCCGCAGACGGAGATGCTGGCGGAAGCCGCGCGGCTGAAGCGGCGGCTGGCGGAGGCCAAGGCGCGGCTCGTCGCCGGCGGCGCCGAGGCGCGACGCGACCGGCGGAGGCACAAGAGCAAGGCTGAGCAGAAGCAGTACGAGGCGCTGGAGGCGCTCGCGGCGGACGTCGCCATCGCGGACGCAAACGCGGGCCTGACCCCCTCGGCGGATTACCTGCTGGACCTGGAGGAGACGCAGCTCAAGGCGGAGGAGGAGGCTGAGCTGCGGGCGGCAAAGCGCGAGCTCGCCGAAAAGATGCGCCAGCGCGAGGCTCTTCTGCGTAAGCAGAAGGCTCTCGCCGCGAAGCGCGCGAACCAGAGGTCCTGGGGCAAAGCCATCGCGATGTTCCCCGTGGATCTCGTCGCGTTCGCCACCAAGACGACGTTTTCCCGCTGGGGCGTCCTCGCCGCGTTTGCGGGCGCCTTCGTGGCGACGCTGAGCGCGGCGGTTTCGTACTCGTTCAGAAAGCTCGAGCGCGACCTCACCAAGGACGCCGACGAGGACGACGACGCCGAGTCCGTGGTGAGCGTCGGGGGCAAGGCCAGGAGGGCGTTCGAGGCGGTCTCGGCGAAGGTGGCGGAGCTGCGCAAGATGCTGGAGAAACCCGAAAAGAAACCCGAGCCCGAGAAAGAGAGGAGGTACGCCGACGCCGGCACCTCGAACGTCACCGCCAAGGCGGCGGCGAAACTCTCCGGGCGCGCCGCGGAGACGACGGGCGCCGAAAAGCAAAGCGCTAAGTCCGCGGAGGCGATCCACGCGGACCTGTACTTGGCGCGGAGGCGTTGCCTGTCGGCGCTGGTGAACATGTCCGCGGACCCGAGGCTGGACTGGCGCCGGAGGCTGCGGTGCCACGCGGCGCTGCTGCGCCTGGCGGCGAAGGGCGGCGGGCGGCCGTTCCTGGTGGCTTCGCTGGGCGCGCCGGGCTCGGCGGCGGCGGCGATGGACCTGTGGGTCGAGCGCAAGACCAAGGGCGACGGCAAACCCATGCTTCAGCCCGGACCGGACGCCGCGTTGCAGCTCCTGCGCGTGCTGGCCACCAGCGCGAGCCTGGGCGTCGCGCGCGCGATGCGCGACGCGGAAGTCGTCGCGTCGGGCTCGGCGGCGCACACGTTGCTGGACGTGTTGGCGGAGACCCCCGGCGTTTTGCAGGTGCAGCACGCGGGCTTGGCGACGCTGTGGGCTTTGCTTCGGCTCGGCGCGCGCGCGGAAGCGCAGCTGGAGAAGCGCCTGATCGACCGCGGTTTGTTCGAGCACTGCCAGGACGAGTGGGAGGACTCGAAGGAGGACGAGGGCGTGGCGCACGGCATCGGCGGCGTGGTGATGCAGCTGGCGGCGAACGGAGACGCCGACACGCGCGCGGGCCTGACGCGTTCGGGCGCGCAGGCGCTCGTCTCGGCCGTCTTCGCCAAACACCCGGGGGTATCGTACAAGGGCGCGTTCGCGTCGCTCAAGCCGTGGTTGCGGGAGAAACCCTGACGTCGAGCGACGACGTCACGTATATATAGATTAACTACAGCAATACCGAGAAGAAGAAAATACATGTACCGCGAAAGGACACCGCTCGCGCGCGAAAGAATCTAAACGTCGTCTACAATTGTACCGACTCTCCTAAACCTCGTCGACGCTCCTACGTCGTCTCCGCGACGGACGGAACCGTCACACGGCGACCGCGCCGTACGCGCGTCGCGTCTCTTCGCCCTTCCCCTCGTCCTCGTCATCCTCTCTCCCCTCCTCGTCCGTCACGACGGCGGTCTCCAGCACGTCCCCGGGCATGGCGCGCCCCGCGAAGTACCAGTGGACCTGGCCCCAGACGCAGAACAGCATGGAGTAGGCGAGCGCGTACCGAATGCTCTCGCGCCCGTACCGTCCGCGAAGCGCGTCGGACAGACATCCGATGGCGAGCGGCCCGAGCGATCCGCCCACCAGGTTAGCCACCACGCCGAAGAACCCCGCCGCCGTGGCGCGCATGCGGTCTGGTACCAGCGACTGCACGATCGCGCCGGGCGGCCCCACCATGACCATGAACAGCGCCACCACCGCCGACGAGATCACCACTGACGTCTCGGTCGACTCGACCAGCGTCGCGACCACCATCAGCGGCGCGGCGACGACGTTGCACCCCAGGATGAACCACAGCATCCAGCGCTGGTCCCCGGACTTGCGCACCAGGTAATCGCCCACCACGCCACCTAGAACGATCCCGGCACCCCCGAACACGCCCCCGATCTCGGCGATCTGCATGCCCGCGTCCTTCGTGGTCATGCCGTGCACGCGCGTGAGGAAAATCGGAAGGAACGCCATGATACTCAGCCCGACGCCAACCTGGATCATCACGCCGATGGAGAGGTGGATGAACGACGGTTTACGGCCCAGGTGCGTCGCGCACTCGTAGATCCCGGCCCACAGATCGCTCCAGAAGCTCCCGTCGCGGATCACGCGCGACCAAGAAGACGCGCGCGATCCCTTCCCCTTCGCCGACGACGGAGGTTTCGCGTCGTCGCCAGGCGGACCGCCGCTCGAGACCTCCGCCTCCGCCTCCGATTCCCTTCCGCGCTCGTCCCCGCTCCCTGACGCATCGCCCCCGCCGTACTTCCCCAGACCCTGCGTCGGCGGGTCCTCCAGCGTGAGTAGCAGCAGCCCCGCCAGCACGAACCCGGGTACGCCCATCACCCCGAACACGCCGCGCCACCCGAGCCTGTCGACCAGCAGCCCGCCCAGCAAGTTCGCGGCGGCGGTGCCGGCGGCGAGGCCCAGCTGCTGCACGGCCATCGCGCTGGCGCGCTCGCCGGGGCCGTACATGACCGCGATGAGCGATTGCGCCGCGGGGGTGCACCCGGCCTCGCCCAGCCCTATGCCGACGCGCAGGAAGCACAGCTGCGTGGTGTTCTGCGACAAGCCGCTGAGCGACGTGAGCGTGGACCACACCACCAGCGAGCCCGCGAGGAGGTACTTCCGGCCGCACATGTCCGCCAGCCGCGCCAGGGGGATGGTGGCGAGCGCGTATATCAGCACGAACGCCGCACCGTTGAGCATGCCCGCGTCCGCGTCTGTCATGTGGAACTCCGGGCCGATCTTCGGGAGCAAGATCGCGGGTATGTTCCGATCGGTCGTCTGCAGCGTCGCGATGAGGAATAACAGCAACAGCACCCACCGGCGGTACCGCTTGTTCGGGTAGCACGACTGGAACGCCACCGGCGCGTCGTCGCGCCCATCGCGCGAGTCCGCGCGAACCTCCACGCCAGACCCGTCGCCGCCCCGAGGCAGCAACGCGCTCGTCTCCCCGGCGTGCCCCACCATGGCAGCGCCCCCCACGAATGGCGTGTCGTTGTTTTTCCGTACCCAAACACTTTCTGGGGTGTTTCGTGTAGACGACGGAAAAACTTTTCGGCACTCGATGGCACTGGGTCCTCTCAAGAATTCATTGGCCCGAACGCGTGGCGCACGACGACCGCGAAAAGGTTAAAGGTTTTGGGTTTTCGCGCATCCTGCGACACCTTCGACGCGCACCGCCGCTGCCTCTCCCTGGCACGATGACGTCCACCGCCGAGTTCTTCGAGGGCGCGGTGAAGTCGGGGACGATGATCCTCATCAGCGAGATCGGGGACAAGACGTTCTTCATCGCCGCCATCATGGCGATGCGCCACTCTCGCGCCACCGTGTTCGCCGGCGCCATCGGCGCGCTCGGGGTGATGACCGCGCTGAGCGCGGCGCTGGGGTGGGCCGCGCCCGCGCTCATCTCGAAGACCTACACGCACTACCTCGCCGTGGCGCTGTTTTTCTTCTTCGGGCTCAGGAGCCTGTACGAGTCGCTGCTCGCGTGGGAGGGCGGCGGCATGCAGGAGGAGCTGGAGGAGACGGAGAAGGAGCTCGGCGCGAAGGGGAAGAAGAAGACGAAAACGAAAACGAAAACGAGCGCGTTCCTTTCGTCCACGCTGGTGGAGACGTTCGTCATAACGTTCCTCGCGGAGTGGGGGGACCGCTCGCAGATCGCCACCATAGGCCTCGCCGCGTCCGAGGACCCGTTCGGCGTGACGCTCGGAGGCGTGTTAGGGCACGCCGTGTGTACCGGCGCCGCCGTGCTCGGAGGGAAACACATGGCGACGCTCGTTTCCGAACGCGCCGTCGCAATCACCGGCGGCGCGCTCTTCGTGCTGTTCGGCACGCACGCGCTCGTGACCGGGGTGGAGGAGTGATTTTGAGTGATGAGGTTTTCCCGAAGCGTTTCTCCGAACGTAAAGCGCGTGGTAAACGGTGCGTGCGATGAGGCGTTTATTAGGTGTCGCGTTCGCGTCATGGTAACACGACAGAGTCACGCCGAGTCAAACTCGAGTCACGACGAGTATTCGCCTCGTCGAGAGGGAATCCGACGAACGCATCGACCGCCGAGACTGCACCTGACTCGGCGAGCGGATCTCATCTTTCTCATGCGCGAGTTTTCCCGGGAAAAACGATATCCTGACGATAAACGAACGGGACGCGCTGACGCGGCTCGCGCACACGACGCAGCACGCCCGCGACGAGACCCGCGCTGTCGCGCGCGCGGAGGTGTCTCGCGTTGACACTTCGAGGCCGAAGACGCGTGTGGTCGGGCGGTCGGCGTTCGCGCCGGGTCGGTTCGTCTCAGCGCATTCGGGATCTCCCGCCTGGGTGCTTTTCTGGCATCGTCGCCCGCGAGTTTAAACTCGCGCCCGGCGGTCCGCATGTCGGGCCTGGGGTCGTCCCTGCTCCGGACGCGCGGGATGGACGACCACGACTACGCCGCGCTCCCTTCCATGCTGGAGGACGTGGACGAGGCAGAGGCGCGCGAGCTCGACCCGTCGACGCTGACCGACCCCGAGTCGGCGAACGCGCCGTTCACGCTGGAGGAGCGCGGGAGCCACGCGTCGTTGCGCATCGAGAATCTCGACAAGTGGTTCGCCGCTCTGTACGCGTACTTCGAAGGCAAGGGTTTCTGGTGCATCGTGACGTCTCGGGTCGTGAACGTCCTAACCCTGGGCTTCACCGTCGCGTTCAGCGCGTTCCTGCTGCTGTACGTGGACTGGGAGACGCTCAGAACCGAGTGCGCCGAGGCGAGTCTCCGGAGCTCCGGCGCGACGAGAAGAGACGACGCGACGGCCGACGCGACGTCCGACGCTTTGCGCGAGAAGGACACGTGCGACATTTTGCGAGACGCGACGTACGCCTCGCCCTTGTCGCACAGAGGTTTCGTGGCTAATTTCCTAGTGCTCGCGTACCTAGTGCTGTTCACGGCGTACCTGGTCTGGACCATAGCGCGGTTGGTCGTCGACGTCAAGCCGCTGTTAGAGATGCGCGCGTTTTGCGTGCGCAAGCTGCAGCTCTCGGACGGCGACATCCAGACGGTGGCGTGGCCCGAGGTGGTGGCGCGCGTCGTGCACCTGCAGGCCACCACACGGCTGTGCATCGCGAAGGACCTCAACGAGCACGACATCGTCGCGCGCATCCTGCGCGAGGAGAACTACCTGCTGGGGATGCTGAACCGCGACGTGCTCGGTTTGCGATTCGAGACGGGACCCAAACGAACGGACGCCGGGCGAGGCGGCGGCGGATTTTTCGTCGAGCGCGTCCCTGGCGTCGCCGCGTTCCGGCGGCGCGTCTGGTTCACGAAGACGGTGGAGTGGAACGTGCGTCAGGCCATCTTCAGCGGGATGTTCGACGACGACTTCTCCATCCGGCCGCAGTTCTACGACGTCGACGCGCTGCGCCATCGCATGCGCGTTTTGGCTGCGGTGAACCTCGTTCTGTCGCCCTTCGTCGCCGCCTTCCTCGTCGTGTTCTTCCTGCTGCACCACGTCGAGCGTTTCTACCACGACCCGGGCAGCGCCGGCCAGAGGCAGTGGTCCACGCTCGCGCGCTGGCAAATGCGCGAGTTCAACGAGCTCCCGCACTTCCTGGACCAGAGGCTCAAGGCGGCGCACAGGCCGGCGACGAAATACGTCGCGCAGTTTTCCTCCCCCGTCGCGGCGCTCGCCGCTAAATTCGCGTCGTACGTCGTCGGCGCTTTCGTCGCCTTCGCGCTGGCGTGCACGCTTCTGCTGGACGACCGCCTTCTGCACGCCGAGGTGTTCGGGCGCGACCTGCTGTGGCACACCGCGGTGGCCGGCGCGGTGCTCGCCTTCTGCCGCAACCTGCACGGCGACGCGGACTCCAGAGCGTTTGAGCCGCGGCGGTGGATGGCGGAGACTGTCGCGCACACGCACTTCTTACCGAAGCGATGGCGCGACGTCGCGCACCGTCGCGACACGTTGACGGAATTCTCCGAGCTGTTCCGGTTCAAGAGCGCGGTGTTTTTCGAGGAGCTTTTATCGGTGTTCGTCACGCCGTTTTTGTTATGGGGCCCCCTTTCCTCGCGAGCGCCGGAGATCGTGCAGTTCGCGCGGCAGTTCACGACGACCGCCGGCGGGGTTGGCGCGGTGTGCTCGCTCTCGGCGTTTGATTTCGCCAAGCACGGCAACGGGCGGTACGGCGCGCCGCGCACGGCGCGGAAACAATCGCGCAGCAAGCAGGGGAAGATGGAGAAGTCGTTTTTGTCGTTCACGGCGCGGTACCCGACTTGGGAGCCGGGCGAGTCCGGTAGGGAGTTTTTGCGGAACGTGCGCCGGTTCGCGGAGGAGACGCAGAGACCGACGCGCGGAGAGTCTCTGTCTCAAAACGAAGAAGGCGAAGAGAAGCGGAAAGCGCTTTTCGCTTCTCCGAACGCGCGCGGCGGAGGCGTCGGCGACGACGGGCGGTTCCCGTCGCCAGACGGCGGGAGCGTCTTCGGCGGCGTACACGACGCCGACGAGTTTTACGACGCCGAAGGCGACGCTCCGGAGCGATCGAAGATTGGTTTTTTCGGCCACGGTCGCGTATTCGACGCGGGGGGCGGCGAGGGGGGGAGGGGAAGCGGCGCGGGCGCGCCGGATGAGCGGCGCGAGGCGCAGACGCAAGCGCTTCTGCAGCGCGCGTACGAGTCGCGCGCGTTCGAGACGGAGTCTCGAGAGTCTCGTCGCGAGTATCCCTCGTCGCGAGTCTCCCTCTCGTCTCATTCCGAGAGTCGCGTTCCGAGTTTGGAATCCGCGGAATACGCGCGGCGAGTCGAAACAGCGCGCGACTCGCCTTTCGCGCCCGACTCGAAACGCAGAGGGCCCGCGGAGACGGAGATGTCTGTGTCGGTCTCTGTGTCTCCTCCGGCGCGGCCGGCGCCGCCGCTCTTCGACGCGCCGCCCAACCTGTGGGAGCTGGAGGCGGAGGAGGATCCGCCAGGGAAGCGGTGACGCCGGCGAGGCGTGTATCAACATGTAACGACCACGATGTATGACGATATGTATGTCTCTCGTTTCGCGTCGCGTTCGCGGCGAGCTGTGTGTGCGCGGTATTAACATCACGTCGCGCGCGCGCTATCCATCGCTATGTAGGAGAAAAAGACGTTCACAGCCCTTCGGCGTCGATCCACGTGCCGAGCCCCGCGAACGCGCCCCCGAACCGCATGGGGTGCCCTCTCGCCGCCGCCGCACGCATCGCGTCTTCAATCGCGGCGCGCGCGCCGTCGGCGGCCATCGCGTCCCGCCCGAGCTCGAACCCGAGCGCCGACGCGAGCAGGCACCCGCAGCACGCCTCGGTGACGCTCGCGTCCTCGGCGTGCGTTTTCATCGCCGCACGCAGAGGCGCCACCGTGGCTGCGCCGTCGGAGCGGAACATCTCCTCCTGCGCGGCGCGGCCGCCCAGGTGCACGGCGGTCCACATGGCGCGCGCCGCCGCGCGCGCCAAAGAGGCGTCCTCCGCGCCGTGGCGCCGGAGCGCGGCGGCGGCGGCGCGAAGCGCTCCCCCTCCCGCGAAGGATGGCGAGCGCTTGGCGTGCGCGGAGAGCGCGGCGTCCGCGACGCAGGCGGAGATGACGCGGCACCCCGCGATTTGCGCGTTGCGATCCTTGGGCGCAGCCGCCATGAGCGCGAGAGCGTTTTGAAGCGCGCCGCTCTTGAGCGCGGCGAAAGCCGCCGCACCGCGCATCACCCGCGCAGTCGCCGCCAGAGAGCGGCGCGCGACGCGATGCCGGCTCGCCTGCGCCTCGGGGTCGGCGTCCGCGCCGCCCGTCGCGCCGGCGGCGGGCTTGGCCGCCGCGCACAAAACATCCACCGCGCGCCGCTTCGCCTTGTACCGCTTCTCCGGCGGCGCGTTTTCAAACGCCGAGGAGAGGAACCGTTTCAGTTTCGGCCGCGTTTCTGTCAAAGGCTCCGTCGAGGCATCGCCCCCGCCCGCGCGTGAAGACGCCGAGGCCGCCTCCTCCGCGGCGCGCTTGCCCTTCCTCTCCTCCAAAGCGAGCCTGCGGCGGAAGTCTTCCGCGACGCCCGGCGCGCGGGCGTCCTCGCCGCGCGACAGCGACGTCGCCGCGGCGAGGAACGCCGCGAGCGCGGGTTTACTCGCAGCCGGCGCAGCCGCGGACGCCTCCGCGGGATCTGTCCGAGACGAAAGCTTGTCGTCGTCGTCGTCGTCTTTACCGTCGCGTTTTTGTTCGGCGCGCGAAAACGCGTCCTCCTCCTTCTCCAAACGCTCGCCGGACGACTCCGCCTCCTCCTCCTCCTTCGCGGACGCGGACGCCGCCGCCTTCTCTAGCGCCTTGCGCGCGACGGCGGCGAGCTGCCTCTTGAGCTCCGTCTCGCGCACGTACGCCTCCTTGACGCGCGCGGCGAGACGGTCCACCTCTTCCCGCAGCGCCTCGGCGATTTGCGTCTTGGCCGGCGAGAGCGTCGCCTCTTCGCGCGCGACGAGAAGCTCCTCGCGCGCCTGCGCGAGTTCGCGCGAAAGCGCGACGTTTTTCTCGCGCGCCAAAAGCACGTCCTCCTGCGCGCGCATCGCCTGCGCGCGCGCGTTGGCGGAGGCTTCGTCGCGGCTCTCCACCAGCAAACGCAGCGCGCGCGTCTCCGCCTCGAGCGCGCGTTTGCTGGAGGAAACCTCCTGGAGCTCGCGTTCGAGTAACGCTCGCGACGCGCGCTCGCGTGCGGTCTCCTTCAAAGAGCGCTCAAGCGCGTCGACGTCGGCGTCGCGCGCGCCGTCGGCGGCGGCTCTCTGCTCGTGCGACGCCTCGGCGGCGGCGATGGCGGCGGCGACGCGCTCCTCGTGGAGCTTGCGGTCGCGCTCCAGTCGAGCCTTCTTCTCCTCGAGATCCTCCGCTCTGCGTTTCGCCTCGTGAAGCTTCTTCTCCAGCTCGCTCGCCACGCCGTAGTTCTCGCGCGCGTCCTCCTCCAGCATCGCCACGCGCTCGTGCGACAGACGCAAGTCGCGCTCGACGGCAACGTTGGAGGAGCGGAGCGTCGCCACCTCGCGAAGCAGGCGCTCGCGCGCAGCCTTCAGCCACTCAACTTCCTTCGCCGCCGCATCCTTCGCCGCCGTGATCGCGCGACGCTCCTCGGCGGCGGAGGCCACGGCGGCGGCGCGGGAAGCCTCCACCTGCGCGGCGCGAGCCTCGGCGCGAGCCGCGCGCTCCAGCGCCAGCGGGAGCTCCGCCGCCGCGCGCGACTCTTCGACGCTCCCTCTCGCCGGCGCCGGCGAGGATGGGCGACTCGGCGAAATCGCGCGCGTTCCCAAACGCGACCCCGATTCCGACTCGGAGAGGTGTTCCTCGAGCGCCGAGCTCGCCGCCGCCGCCTCCGCCTCGGCGGCGGCCGCCTCGGAGCCGCGGCGCAGCAACGCCAGTTCGCGGTCCATGCGCTCGTTCACCGCGCGGAGCTCGGCGAGTTGCGCGCGAAGCGACTTTTCGCGAGCCTCGCGCGCGCTCGCCTCGGCGTCACCGCGCGCGTCGTCGCCGCCGGCGACGGAGGAACGCGCGAGGGACATGGTCTCCGCCTGCGAGTGTACCTCGTCGCGCGCGCTGTGCAGCGCGTCGTTCTCGTCGCGCGCGCTGCGCACGCGCCGTTTGAGGCGATCGCGCGATTGCCGCAGGCGGTCGGCGGTGGCCCGCACGCCGGCGAGCTCGGCGCGCAACGCGGAGATGTCGGCGTCGCGCTCGGCGCGCGCCGCCTCCTCCTCGACGTCCGTCTCGGGGCGCCAGACGCGGCGGATCGCGCGGCCCACCACTGAGGCCTCGGCGTCGTCAAGCACCAGCTCCTCGTCGTCCGACGCGGGAACCGCATCGGGACCGGACGCGGGAACCGCGGGGACAGGCGCGGCGGCGGGCGTAGACGTCGACGCCGCCGCCGCCGCCGCCGCCGCCGCCGCGGCGTTCGTCTCGGCTTCGGCGGCGTTTTCTTCCCCTGCGGCGTCCGCCTCCCCCTCTTTCTTCGCCGCCTCCCTTGCCCACAAATCGCTGGGCACGACGAGTTCCTCGTCCACGAGCGCGACGAACTCCACCGGCGCGGCGAGGCGCTTGATTTTCGTGTTGGGCGTCGAGAAAACAAGCGCCCACGACCCGAGGCACGCCGCGATGAGTCCCGCGAGGGACACCGCGGCGAACGCGGCCGTCTCCGATTTTTTCCCCGTGAGCGGCTCCACGCCTATTACGCCGTATGACGCGGACGAAGTAACAGCGCATCCCACCGCGACGCACGCGCCGAGGAAGTACACCTTCGCGATCGCCCTGCGTTCGCGAGTCGCCTCTTGGGCGAGCGCGTTTATGCGCCCGGCGAGCTCAGCGCGCGCCGCGCGCTCGGCGGCGATGGTCTCGGCGTGCGCATCCGCCACCGCCGTCATCGCTAACATCTCCTCCCGGATGGCTCGCGCGGCTTCGCGCGCGGTGACCCCCGGCGCGCCGTCACCGCCCAGGTCCTCCATCAGCTCGTGGTTCTCCAGCCTCAGCCGCGCGGACTCGGCGAGCAAACGCTCGTTCGCCTCTCGAAGCGCTTCGCTCTCGTCGCGCAACGCCGCGGCTTCGCGTTCGGCGGCTTCCCGCGCCGCGGACATGCCCGCGCGGAACGAGGGCGAGCCGAGCTTCAAGTCGCCCGCGACGGACGCGAAAGCCGTGGACTCGTCGGGGTGCGCCTTGAGGTGCTCGCGCACCGCCGCGGCAGCCACGGCGGTGGCGTCCAGTCGCGCGCTTCGCAGCCGCTCCACCTCGACGCGAAGCTTGGCGAGCTCGGAGCTCTGCTCCTCCTCGACTTTGCGAAGGTTGGCCCAGCCGCCCTCGGGCGCCGCCATGAACGCCGCCTGCGCGTCGCGCGCTTCGCGGAGCTTCACGCGGAGCCAGTCGTTGTCGTGCCTCACCGCCTCGTTGAGCTCGGAGGTTTTCCGGAGGTTCGCGCGCATCTCGTCCACGACGGTGCCCAAGTTCTTGCCGTCCTCGAAGCCGACGTACAGCTGCCGCGCCGCCTCGGCGCGCGCCTCGTTGGTCGCCGTCTCGGCAATCTCCGCGCGCTCGCGCATAACCTCCGCGTCGTACTGCGCGCGCTTCAGCAAGTGCCGCACGGACGCCAGACGCGCCTTCGCCAGCGCCAGCCAGGGGATCGCCGAGCGCGACGCCACGAGCACGGCCAGCCCGGAGAGCGCGGCAGAGAAAAAAACAAAGAGATACGCGTCGTCTCGCGTGTACTCCTGAGGCTCGTACCAGTCAAGCGTGCCGGGAGCGAGCCGCCACCGCGACTCAGCCTCGCGGAACTTGCGCGAGAGCGCCTCCGCACGCACCTCAGCCTCCTCGATGGCCTCGAGCGCGGCTTCCGTCGCGGCGGCGGTGGCGGCGGCGTCGAAGCCGGCGCCGGCGCTGACGCCGGCGTCGCCGTCAGCCGGCGCCGGCGCCGGCGCCAGCGACGCGAGCATTGCCTCTTCCTGCCTCGCCTCGAGCGCCTCCGCCGCGAGGCGCAGCTTGTGCCTCTCGAAGAGGTCCGAGGTGTCCGCCGCAGCCTTCGAGGCGACAAACGCGCGCTGGGACGCAGCCGCGGCGTGGCCTCGGCAGCTCTCCAGCGTCGCGCGCGCCGCGCTGCGCTCGGCGGCGAGCAGCTTGCGGTGTTTATCCGCCGCCGCCATCAGCGCCTCGGCGGCGCCCGCCGCGGCGCTCTCCTCGCCTCTGCCCGCGGCGATCGCCAGTGAGACGTTCCGCGCGGCGTCCAGGTCGATCGTCACGGCGTCCGCGCGCTGCTCCGCGCGCCGCGTCGCGTCTGCGGCGTCCGCGAGCGCCGACTCGCACACCGACCCTGGACCGCCGGCGGCGGCGACGCGCGTCGCGTCCAGTCGCTTTTCGAGTGACGCGACGCGCCTCCGCAGCGCGTCCCTGGTGGCGGGGTCCTCTCCCAGCACGCCGGCGACGATCCAGCCCGCGAACCGACGCACGAGCGGCGTGGTGTCGCGGAACCTCTCGCGCGCGGCGTCCGCCTCAGCGGCGGTGTCCGCGGCGGCCACCGCGGCGACGCGCGCCGCCGCCGCCGCCGACTCGGGCGTCGCCGGCGCCGAGAGCGCCGGCGTCGACGCCTTCGCCGTCGCCGCCGCGAGCGCCTTCTCCAGCCTCGTCACCTCCGCGGTGAGCGCGGCGATCTCGCCCGAGCGCGAGAAAATGGGAGGCAAAGCCGCGCTCCCGCGTCCGGCCTTGTCCTTGGCGCGGCTAACCTCCAGCTCACGCACGGACGCGAGCTCGACGCGGAACACCTCGGCGCGCGTCTCGGCTTGCGCGCGCGCCTCCTCCTCCAAACGGAGGCGCTCTTGCGCGCGGCGCTCCACCGCCTCGCGCGCGCGCGCGACGGCGCCTGGGAGCTCGGAGACGTACCTCTCGGCGCGTTCCACGACACCCGCCGTGCCGTTGCCGGCGACCAGCGCTCTTAGCGTTTCCAGCTCGACGCGACGCACCTCGGCACGGGACTCGGCGTCGCGCAGCGCCGTCGCCGCCTGCGCGACGCGCTCCGACGCGAGCTTCGCGGCGGCGACGAGTTTCGCCGCGCCCACCACCGTGCGGCGCGTCTGCGCGGCGACGCTTCGCTTGAATGAGGCGGTCGCCGCGGACGCGGCGTAGGAGGCTGCGTCGTACGAATCCGCGAGCGGGTCATCCAGGCGTCTCGCCTCCTCGGCTTCCGCCTCGTCGGCGATGTCGCGAAGCTCCGGCGCCGCCGCCTTGAGCGCGTCGAGCTCAACCTTGTACGCCTCAGCCTCGCGCTCAGCCTCGCGACGCGCCTCGGCGTACGCGGCGAGCTTCTCGCCCATCAGGCGCTCGGCGGTCTGCTGCGCGTGCGCGCTCGCCGAGGCGGCGGCGGAGACGCGCGCCTCCGCCTTGGCCTCCGAGATGGCCGCCCAGCACGCGCCCGTCTTCGCCCCCGCCGTCTTCGCGCCGGGCACGAGCCCCTCGTCGATGAGCGCGCGCAGCACCTCGTTTTCGATTTTTGCAGCCTCGGCTTCCTCCTCCGCCTCGCGCGCGGCCGCGACGGCGTCCGCGACGCGCGCCTCCGTGGTCACCGCCGCCGCCGCCGTCGCCGCCGCAGCCACCTGCGCCGAGTATCCCACGCTCGGATCCGCCAGCCACGCCTGCGACGCGCCGCTCTTCGCGAGCCGGCGCACCTCCTTGTCCCCCGCGCCCAGGGTGGTGGCGGTCGCGCGGAGCGTGATCACCTCCAGCGAAAGCGCACCCGCTCTCTGCTCGGCGGCGCGCGCGCGCTCCTCGGCGTCCAGACGCGCGGCGGCGTCGCGCGCGCACCCGCCACACGGCGACGCGGCGTGCGTCTCCGCCAGCGCCGCCGAGGCGCTGGCCAGCTCGCGCTCGAGCACGTCCACGCGGTCGACGAGCGCGCGGTTCCGGTCGCGCAGCACGACGTGTTCGCCAACCTCCAGCCGAGACGCGAGACCCCCGCGCAGGTACCCGTGGTCCAGCGGCGCCAGCGAGCGCGCGGCGCGCGCCGCCGAATCCGCCGCGCGCGCCGCGCGCGCGTACGCGGCGTGTCTCGCCTCGAACGCGCTCCCCACGCCTCGCGCGAAGAGCACCAGGAACACGTACAGCGCGAAGAAGCTCAGCACCGTCTTGACGAGCCTTATGAAGGAGGCGCGCAGTTTCCTGCGTCGTTCGGCGGCGCGTTTGGCGGCGAGCCGTTTAGCGCGCGCGGCGCGAAAGTTTCGCTGGATGGAGACGACGGCTTTAAGTCTTCGGCTCTCTTCCAGCAGCATCCTCTGCTCCTCCTCCTCCTCCGGCGTGAGCTTCCGCTTGAACAGCAGGTTCATCAGGTTCCTCTTCTCCGCGGACTCCGCGAGCGCAACCTCCGCGGCGCGCACGGCGTCTTCTCGTCGGCTCGTCTCGGCGCGCGCCGCGGAAAACTCCGAGCGCGCCAGCAGCAGCGACGACCGCGCCGCTTTCGCGCGCTTGAGCACCTCTCCGGAGGCTCTCGCGCCTCCCGCATCGCGCAGCGCCTCCTCCGCGAGCTGTGTCTCCTTGGAGGCGGCGACGAGCTTGACCTGCGCGGCGGCGGTGACCGCCTCCGCGGCGGCCACCTCCTCGCGCAGGAGTTTCAACGATTTGCGTCCCTCGAGTTGGCTCGTGAACCCATCCGCCAGCTCCTCCGCGGTGGTCTTGATCTCGTTCAAACCCTGCTCGAACTTCTGCACGTTCTTCTTGTGCTCCTCCTCGATGAACTTGATGGTCTCCTCCGCGTCCTTCTGCGTCTTGCGCCACAGGCTGTCCAGCCACCCGTCGTTCGCGCCCGACGCGCTGGACGAGGTGGAACGCGCATCTTCATCCACGCCCGCCCGCACCGGGGGCGGGGCGGCCGCGGGGTCCGGAGTCGGACCGGGCGCCCCCGACGCTTTCGCCATCGCGAAAGGGCCGCGAAGCGCTCGCAACCGCCCTCCGCCGCGCCGAACCGCTGGTTCAGCGTCGGACGGAGTGAGCCGAGGAGCGCGTCGCGCGAAGCGAAGCGAGTCGATGTACCTTCGTTCGGTACGTCAAAGTGAAACAAAACGCCGCAAAAACAGAAGACTGAAAACCATACGAAAAGTTGGGGTGGTTACGGCATGCTTCACAAGGGATTCAGTTTCAAAAAGTCGCAAAGTGCGGACCCAATTTTCTCCTCTCGCGCTACTGAAATGTCCAAAACGCGTTTTTTTTTACTTGGCCGACGCCCTCGTCGACCGCGTGGCTCGCTTTGCGGGCGTCTTCTCCTTCGCCGGGGTCTTCGCCTTCTTCGCCGGCGCCTCCGCGGCGGGCGCCTTGCGCTTCGCGGGCGTTTTAGCGGGAGCCTTAGTCTCCTTCGCGGGCGCCTTAGCCGCCTTAGTCGCCTTCGCGGGCGCCTCGTTTTCCTCGGTCTTCTCCTTCTTCGTCGCCGCTCGCTTCGCCGTCTTCTTCGCGCTCTTCGCGTCCCCGCCCTTCGCCGCCGCCGCGTAGCCCGGGAAGTCGTACTCGATGCCCGCCTTTTCGATTTTCCGACGCCTCGCGCGCTCGCCCGCGAGCAACGCGGCGTCGCGCTTCGCCAGCTCCGCGGCCGAGCGCGGCTTGTCGTGCGCCTCCGCCGCCTTGCGGCGCCACGGCACCGCCTTGAACTTGCGGTTGGCACCCTTCCACAGCTCGGGGTGGCACTCCTCGGCGGTCATCAGCCGCACCTTCAGCACGCTCTCGAAGAGCAAGTAGTTGTCCATGCTCTCGGCGACGATCGCAGCCACCTCGGGGTGCTTGAACTCGCAGTACGCGTAGTGTTTCGATTTGCCCGTCTTCTTATTACGCGACAAACGAAGACGCGTCACTTCGCCGAATTGCCCGAAATACGCGCGCATCTGATCCTCGTAAAACCCGTGCGGCACGTGGCCGATGTACAGGACGCGCGGGCGGTCGTCCTTCTCGCGCCCGAAAGCGCCATGCACGTTAGTCTTCATCTTGGACTTCATCTTCTTCGCGGCTTTGCGCGCGACTTCCACCGGGACGGCGCGCGTGTCGACGTCCGCGTCGGAATCGGCGCCGTCGGAATCGCTCAGCTTGATGATGTCATCCCCGCGGACGTCGCGCTTGCCACCCGAGCCGCCCTTACCGGGCGCACCGGCGGAGCGCTTGGGCGTCGCGGCTTTCTTCGCCTTCTTCGCATCGCCCTTGGCGGGCGCCTCGGCCGCCGCGCGCTTGGGCATCGTGCCTTCGGGGAGGTGACGCTCGATCCGCTCGACCACGACAGATGGACCGCCGCCGCCGCCGCCGCAGACGCGTGCGCTCGAGTCTCGCCGCGCTTCGCGGGGACGAGGTGTGGCTCGCGGACCGCGATGGGGCGGTCGGCGTGCGTGAACGAACGAGAGGGTCCGTTCGCCGGGGCGTGCGTGCGCGCGCCGTGGTGTGTCTCGGCGCGTCTCGGAGCGCTGAGCGACGGGGCGGCGCCGGGAAAGACCCACGGGCGCGAGTTTTGCAGACGCCGATCGCGCGCGCGAACCCGGTCGAATGAGACTCGAAACGACCCTCGGTCTGCTGTCTCCTTCCTTTTTTTTCGGGAAGCGTTGATGTTTATCGATACACGGCAAGCAAGCTAGACTAAGTGCGTTTTAAGTTGGTCTATGGTACAGTTTATGGTACAGCGTTCCGTCATGTCAGCCCCGAGGAGGCGAACGCACGAGTCAGCCCTCCCCGCGTCGGGCTTCCCGAGTCCTCCATCGAGTGGCTTCGCTCGAGCACCGCGCGGAACGACGCGGGCGTCGGAGCCGCCGTCCCCGTCCCCGGGGACGACCCCGGACGCGCCCCGGAGCGCGACGTTCCCCACGCGGGGACGGAACCGTCGCCGCGTCCCCAGCCGTCCCAGCGAGGCGCCGCGGGGTCACGCTCGGGCGCCGCGCCGCCGGCGAGGGCTGGTGCCGAGGGAAGCGCCTTCTTGCGCCAGCTCGACGCCGTGTCCCCCCGCGATCCCGTGTCCGAGAAGCGCGGACGACCGACGGCGAAGCGCGACGCGTCCGAGCTCTCTTCCTTTTTCTCGTTTCTTCCTCCGCCAAACGACTCTTCTTCTTCGCCGCCCTTCGCCTTGATCTCCGCGCGCGCCGCGTTACACGCGTTTTTTCCGAAGGGGGCTTCGGGTACAGACGCGGCGCGCGCGCCCGCTCTTGTGCTCTCGGCGCTTCCCCAAAAAGCGCTGAACTCGAACGGCTGCAGGTGCTTCCTTCCGTACACGAACCGACCGGCGGGCAGATGCTGCAGCTTAGTGGTGACGGCGGCTTGGTACATAACTTCGCTCGCCTCCGTGTTTGTGGAGTGCGTCGAGGACGCGCCCGGTGAGCGGCTGCGGCTGCGCTCGGTGCTCGCCGGCGACGTAGGCCGAGCTAAACGCTCGGGCGTCAACGGCGCGTCTTTCACGTGCTTCGAGAGGAGCTCGGAGGAAACCAAAGGACGCGCCGTATGCGTCGGCGGCGACGCGCCAAACGCCGAATTGCCGCGACTTTTCTTTTTAACCTCCTTTCCGACGAGTGACGAGTTGTCTGTGCGTCTCGCGTCCGACGGAGGGCTCCCGAGACTCGCCTTCCAAGACTCACGATCGCTGTCTTGCGCGGGCGCGTGTCGAGACACGCGCGAAGACGCCGAAGACGCGCCCTGCGCCCAGCGGGGCGGCCAGGCTGTGGCCGCCTTGGCGCCCGAGCGCGTGCAGGTCACGAGCAACGTGCCGTCGGCGGCGTGGCCGGCGGCGAGCGGGGACGAAAGCGCGGTGGTCGCTGCGAAGACTCGCGCGGTGGCGAGGTCCAGGAGCACGAAACTGAACGCGTTTCCCTTCTCGCTGAGTCCGCACAGGTGGCGTTTCAGCGCCAGCGCGCGTGTTTTCGGTTCGTCTAAATGCGCGTCGCAGGCGTCGCGGAACGCGTCGGCGACGACCGCCGCGCGGATGTCTCGCGAGACGAGCGCCAAGACGCACCGTTCGTTCGTGAGCACCTGGGGAGCGAACGCGGGGCCCGCGCCCGGGGAGGGCACGCCCTCGCCGAGGAACGCCACCGCGCCGCACGCGCGCTCCACCACGTGGTACCGCGGGGGCATGTTCTGCAGGCTCGAGGCGATGAGCGCCCTGCGGCGAGGCGCGAGGGAAGGCGCGGGAGAGGAGGGTTCGCGTCAGCGCGGGAAACGCCAATGGCGGGTCGGAAAAGCGGCGCGCGCGAACGAAGAAGAAAACCAAGAAAGCCGGGCAACCAAACGTCGCGGGTTTGAACGCGGCGTTCGCGGCGCGAACCGGGAAACGGCTCGCGCGAGCGCGGAGGCGCGGCGCGACGCGCGCGTGACGCGCGGTCGCGTCGCCGCGCGGAAACGCGCGTCGCGGGAGCGCGTACCTCTTGTCCTCCGGCTCGAGCTCCTTGGGCGGGACCACAACCGCGAAGATGGCTCTGCCCGGGGGGCATACGCTCGGCTCTTTGTCAGGGCTCGAGGTGGACGCGCCGGCCGTCCGGGGCGGCTCAGGGCTGTCCCTCGACGCGAAGGGCTTCGGCGGCGTCGCCTCGGCGCGAGGAGGCCGCTTGGGCGACATCGCGCCCCTCCGCGAGCGCGGGAGGCTGTGCGCGCGGGACGCCGCCTGCAGTAGCGGTCGGTCAAAAAGTAAAAAATCAGGCGCCTTTCGCTGCCACGGGGGACGGAAATTGGCGCGAATCTATGTTTTCCACCTCTCCCTCGTTTTTCATCGGGAGAATCGGTCTCTCTCGACGAAAAAAGAGAAAAAAGGGTCAATTTGACCCAAAATTTCGTCCGGGACGGCCGATCAAACCGCCTGTCAACCGCTCGAAAAAAATCTCGCCACCCTGGACTCCGGACTCGGTGGCCGGAAGCGTAATAACGCGATGCTCCGAGGGGAACCGGTGCCTTTTTCCGTAACGAGAGATTTCGGGACGGGGACGCCAGAGTCAGGCGCGAAGGCGTGCGCCCCCCACTCGCTCGCGTCGGAGTGGAGGTGCGATGCTGTTCCTCCCGATGGTGACCTCGGCGCTGGTGGCGTCGGCGGTGGGCGCGCACAGGAAGATGCTGGACGGCGGGGAAGATTTTTTCGGGGGTGACGGGTCCGCGCGATCACAACACGACCGGTCGTTGCTTGGTTCCTCGGACCTGGCCGCGCTCGAGGCTGGCTCCGGGACGCACTTCGCGCTGTACATCATCATCCCCTTCGTGAGCGCGATCGTGGGGTACGCCACGAACGTGGTCGCGCTGAAGATGACGTTCTACCCCCTGGAGTTCACGCCCGCGGCGCTGAAGTTCGCGCAACCAAAAGGCCAGCCGTTCGGGCTGCTGGGCGGGTGGCAGGGCATCATCCCCGCGAAGGCGGGGAAGATGGCGGCCATCCTCTGCGACCTGATGACGTCGAAGCTGCTTGACGTCAAGGAGATGTTCGGCAAGATCCACCCCAAGCGGTTCGCGGAGGCGCTCGCGCCCGAGATGGCCCCCGCCATGCACCGCATCATCGAGGATGTCGCGCGGAAAGAGGCGCCCGAGTTTTGGGAGGGCCTGCCCGTGTACGTGCAGGCGGCGCTGGTGAAGGAGGCGATGGCGGGCGCGCCGGAGTTCCTCGCGGACGTCATCGAGGACCTGCAGAACCACGTGTACGAGGTGCTCGATTTGAAAGCCATGGTGGTCAAATTATGCGAGGCGAACAAGCAAGACGTCGTGCGCATGTTCCAGGAAGTCGGCGAGAGCGAGTTCCGGATCATCGAGAACAGCGGCGCGTATTTCGGGTTCTTGTTCGGCGTCGTGCAGATGTGCGTTTTTTACGTGGTGGACGTACTCGAGCCCTCGTACAGCGGCCCTTTACTGCCGGTGTTCGGGTTCATCACCGGCTACCTCACCAACTGGGTCGCGCTGAAACTCATCTTCCGGCCCATCCACCCGACGCCGGTGTTGTGCGGTTTGTTTGTCCTGCAGGGGGCGTTTTTGCGGCGACAAAAAGAAGTGAGCGAGAAGTTCTCCAAGCTCAACGTGGAGCTCTTCTGCAACGCGAAGAACCTGTGGGAGGAGATGATGCACGGCCGTCTGCGTGAGGACTTCGGAGAGCTGGTCATGCGGAACACCAGGCACTTCACGGACGTCACGCTGGGACCCGCGAAGCCGATCGCGACGCTGGTGCTCGGTCCGGAGGCGTACGGGCGAATGCGCGAGCACATCGCCGAGCAGTTGGTGCGGGAGTTGCCCAAGTGCGTGCCTTGCAGCTACGCGTACCAGGACGGCGCGCTGGAGGTGGAGAACACGGTGTGCGTCGCGATGAAGGGTTTGCCCCCGGACGAGTTCGAGGGGGTTTTGCACCCCGTGTTCGAGGAGGACGAGATCAAGCTCATCGTCATCGGAGGCTGTCTCGGGGCGCTGGTGGGGGTTGCGCAGTACCTGCTCGTCTTCTCGAGCTCGTGAGTCGTCCGACGTGCGACGCGCGAGGCGAGTCTTCATCGTCGCGCTCTATCTATTTATTACCGTGTGTGAATACGAACCGACAAGCGAAAGGACTCACATTCATTCAAGACGACCCTCCCGGTCGATGACGTCCTCGGCGAGGGTCGATGACGTCCTCGGCGACCAAGCGCGTGACGATGAACTTCTCGGGCGAGCCCGTCTCGAAGCAAATCACGAACTGCGTCTTCGGGTCGTAGGTGCGAACCATCAGCGCGTGGCGCGAAAAGCCGGCGTCATTCTTGAGCAGCACCTCCACCTTCTCCTCAGGCACGATGGAGAACGAGATCTTACCGTTCCCCAGAACCTGCTCGTGGATGATCAGCATCGCGCGCGCGCCTTTCGCGACGCCGTCCTCCAACATCTTGGACATCATCGCGTACGTCTGCGTCCCGGGAAGGACCTGCGTCGTGAGAATCTCGTTGAACCGATCTAACAAGCCCCTCGTGTCCTCCATCTCCGGTTTATTCAAAGCCTTCTCCGACCGGGGTCTCCCCGCCCCCTCCGTCTTATTCGCCGCGGCTAAAGCCGCGCACAGGTGTTTGTGTCCCTGTTTGTTCGGACGCTTCCAGTCCAAGGTTTGACACTCCTTCGAGCAGTACCAAACGCTGTGGCATTTACCGCACTTTTTCGGATTGCTCGCTTTGGTCAGCGTCTCTTGGCAACCCCCACAAGGGACGCTCCAGGTCATGTTGATGCCCATCGTGGAGCCGCGAGAGAAAAAGTCGGTGCGCGCGAGATGAAGAAGGACGATCGCCCCCGAAAAGGGACGACGGTACGCACGCGCGCGACGAGTTGTGTGCGAATCGTCCGTCGCCTTTTCGGGGGCGCTCTCGGAAGCGTCCCGAAAAAATCAACGCCGACGACCGAAAAGTGGAAAAGAGCGCGAAGTGCGCCTCTCGGGTGCGCACAGGTTGGGCGCGCATGCCGCTCGTGGGGGTGCGCACGAGCGTCGGAGCTCCGCGCGGCACGCCGTCCTTCGAGCGGTGTGGCGCGGGGAGACGCGCGATGGCGTCCCGAGCGGCGAAACGCCTGGGGGCGCGGGTGTTCGCCCGCGTTTGCGCGATCGGAAACGTCGGCGGGCACGTGCCTTGGCGCGTCGCATCCTCCAGCCGGCGCGACGCGGTGACCGCGGCGTTCCCGAGCCCCCCTCCCACCCCTCCGCGCGACGGGGCGTGGCGGCAGTCCGTGAATAACATGCCGGTGAATGACATGCCTCCCCCGTCCACCGCGTACCTGGACGGCATGAACGACGAGCAGAGGGCGGCGATCCTCGCGCCGATCGCCCCCATGAAGGTGCTCGCCGGGCCGGGCTCGGGTAAAACGCGCGTGCTCGTCGGCCGCGTGACGCATCTCATCAACGAGTGCGGCGTCCCCCCGTCGCACATCCTGTGCATCACGTTCACGAACAAAGCCGCGCGTGAGATGAAGGAACGGCTCGAGCTGAGCGTGGGCGTCGACAACGCCGCCGCCGTGACGTCGGGCACGTTCCACAGCGTCGCGAGCCGCATGTTGCGCAAACACGTGCACCTTCTGGAGAGTTACGGGCGCGGGAACGATTTCGCCATCTACGACGAGAGCGACACGCGGGCGTTGATACGCAAGATCCTGGTGGACCGGTTCAACGAGGACAAGAAGAAAATCGACGCCGGGCTGGTCAAGGGCCGAATCAGCGCCTCGAAGAGCGCGGTGGACCACTGCGTCGGGGTCTCCGGCGAACGCATGCTCCGCGCGCTCGTCGAGACTCGGCCAAACTTGCAACACGACCCGGGCGTCGTGAACCAGTTCGCGCGCCTTTACGACGAGTACGAAGCAAACTTACGATCCAGCAACGCGCTGGATTTCGATGACTTGCTCTCCGCGGCGGTGGCGCTGCTGCAAACCTCAGACGAGGCGCGCCAGCACTACCAGCAGAAGTGGCGGCACGTGCTGGTGGACGAGTTCCAGGACACGTCCCTGTCTCAGTACGAGCTCATTCGCGTCCTCGCCAAGCCGCAGGACCGCGTGTTCGTGGTGGGCGACGTGGACCAGGCCATCTACAGCTGGCGCGGCGCCGAGGTGGCGAACATAAGGGACAAGTTCGACGTGGACTTCGCGGGCGCGCAGACGGTGTTGCTGACGAAGAACTACCGGTCCACCAGCACCATCGTCAAGGCGGCGCGCGCCGTCATCGGCGCCGCCGCGCAACGGAGCCCTTTACATCTAGACGCGGTGACCCCCGGCGGTCGCGACGTCGCCGTGGTCGCGGTGGAGGATGAGATCGAGGAGGCTGAGTTTTGCGCGCGCGAGGCTTTGAAGGCGCACCGGGAAGGCACACCGCTGAAGGACATCGCCGTGCTGTACCGCACGCACTCGCAGTCGCGCCCGCTGGAGGAGGCGTTCATACGCGCGGGCGTGCCGCACGTGGTGGTGGGCGACACGGCGTTTTACACGCGCAAGGAAATCAAAGACTGCGTGGCGTACCTGCGCGTTTTGAGCAACCCGCGGGACACGGTTTCGTTTGGGCGCATCATCAACACGCCCCCGCGCAAGATCGGACCCGGGACGCTGGACAAGCTGCAGGTGTGGGCGGAGAGTTTGCCGTGGGAGGACGGCATGCCGCAGACGCCGGGCGCCGCGCTGCTCCGCCGGCGGTGGGCGGACCCGGACGTGCCGGATGACCAGATGCTCCCGGACGCGGAGGCGATGGGCCTGGGCAAGGCGGCGCACCGCGCGGTGGGCGCGTTCGTGCGCGCGATGCGCGAGCTGGAGGACTTCATGGACGTCTCCACGCCCGGTGAGCTGATCCAGGAGGTGATTCACAAGGTGGGGTTCGAGGCGTACGTCTCGGACCAGGAGAACGGCGACGAGCGCTGGGGATTCGTCAAGGAGCTGGTGTCCATCGCCGGCGACTCGGACGCGTTCGCGCCGCCGGGTTTTTCGGACGGGGAACGCGACCCGGACGATTTAAACAAGGCTCTGATCGGCCCCGAAGGCCTGCACGCGTTCCTGGAGGGCATCTCGCTTTTGATGTCCGCGGAGACGCGGAGCGAGGATGAAACCGCCGACGCCGCGCGGCTGATGACCCTGCACGCGTCAAAGGGGCTGGAGTTCCACACCGTTCTCATCGCCGGCTGCGAGGACAACTTGATTCCGTTCAAGCGCGACGAGCGCACGGGCAAGCCCGAGGACGAGGAGACGCGCCTGTTCTACGTCGGCGTGACGCGCGCGAAGAAAAAACTGTTCCTGTGCCGCGCGTTCAAGAGGCAGAGGTTCGGTAAGACGGAGTATTGCGATCCGTCGCCGTTCCTGGACGTCGTCAAAAACGCGCTCGCGCCGGGAAGCGCGCCGGCGCCGCCGGCGGACCCCGGCGGCTACGGAGCCCTTCCCGGCGGTGACGCGACGGGGCGCGAGCGGAGGCTCGCCGCGCACATCGCCGCGGGAGGGGGGACGCGCGTCGCCATGGGGAACTCGCCCGCGTTCAGGGGGAGAGGCAGGGGAACACAGGGGCGCGGAGGGCGCGGAGGCGCGGGCGGCGGCGGCGGCGGACGGAAGGGGAGCGGATCGGAGCCCGCGGCGCCCGCGGACCCGGAGGCGAACGCGCGGCGCGCGGCGCGGCGCGCGGCTGCGGCCAAGAAAGCCGCCGAGGCGGCGGCGAAGACCGCTGGGGGACGCGGCGCGCCTCGCGCCGGACCCCGCGCGGCGCCTCGCTCGCGGCCACCGAGCGAATAAGGCGTGTCGTTTCGGGGAGACGCGGACGCCGGAACGCGTTTCGTTTTATTCAAAAGGTCGTAGAACCGTTCGCCTTTTCGCGTCACGCGCTGATCCCCTCCTCCTCGCAGAACGGCCCCGCGATGAAGTTGGTGCACGGGAAGAAGACGTTGTCGTGCGAGACCAGGTTGTCGATCTCGTAGTCGATGTAGTCCTGCGGCGTTCCGAGCTTCTCGCCCTCCTCGATGATGGTGTGCACGGCGCCCTCGTAGAACGTGGGCACGGTTGTCGACAATTCGAACCACACGATCTCGTAGTAGTACCGGCCGGCGGGTTGAACCGCCACCACGGACTCGAGCGTCCCGGAGAGCGCCTTACTTTGTTCATTTCGTTCATGAGCGGTACTGCCAACACTGTCGATGCCGCCGGCACGCGCGGTCGTCGCGCCGCCTTCGTTCGTGACGCTCTCGAACACCCCGGAGACGTCGAGCTCGAACCGAGCCGAGACGGCGGACGCGGCGTCCGCGGCGTCCGCGGCGTCCGCGGCGTCGGAGTCGTCCGCGGCGTCGGAGTCGTCGTCCGTCGCGCCGAGCCAGTCGAAGAGACCCCGCGCCTCCGTCTCGAAGCCGTCCACGCCGTGCACGACCAGGCGCGGGTCGCGAATGAACCGGGAGGCCACGGCGTGGCCGGCGAACGAGACGGTCACCGAGGTGACGTCCAGCGACTTGCGTCTCACGTGCTCCGCCGTCACGCCGGAGAGGCTCTGCTCGACGCATATGGTCTCCGACGTGAACAGAGACGGAGGCAGCGGCTGACCGCCGCAGAGCCGGAGCTCGCCGCGCACGGCGACGCGGGGCGCCTCGCGCAGGGCCGCGCGTGTCTCGGCGCCATCAGGCGAGGTGACCCGCGCGCGAGTCGCGGCGACGCCGTCGGGGACGGACCGCGAAGTCGAGGAAGACAGGCGAGGAGCTCGTCTCGCGGAGGCGTCTTGCGCGGCCGCGGACGCGACGAGCGTCGCGACGAGGGAGAGCGCGAGCGCGAGAGGCGTGATGTGCGGTCGCATGGCACGCGCGTGGGCGAACGGCGCGTGCGGCGCGTGCGGCGCGGTGTGTGCGCGCGCGCCGCGACAGCCGACACGACGCGAGAGTTCGAGCGTTCCATGACGCGCACGAGGACGACCGACGAACGCGTCGTGGCGCGTGGGAGCGACGAAGAGGCGGCGTTGTTTCGTTCGTTTCGGTTTCGGGGTGTCGCAAAAAGAGGCGTCTCACCATAGACAACCACAACGCGTCGGTCCCGCTCCTCTCCCCTCGTCACTTCGGTTTTCGAAACCGGTTTTCAAATTCCGGTGAGCAGCAGCTCGAGCGCCTGCTGTTCATCCCCCGCCGCGCGCCCGAGCGCGGCGCGCACGGCGTTCTCCGCGAAGCCCATCTCCTTTAGGCGTTCGAGCTTCTCGTCCTTGGCGCCCGCGGCGGCGTACTCCTTGGTCCAACGCTTCGCCTGCGCGTTGAACTCTTCTAAGTTGTCCATGTACTGCCTCGCCACCACGGCGTCCTGCGGGTCGCTCGGCTCGGGGGACGACAGCAGCGCCTGCAGTGAGAGCATCGCGGTCTTGATGGAGAGCGCGGGCGACCACTGCTCCTTCAGGATGTCTAGGCAGATGGCGCCGTTCGCGGAGGAGACGTTGGGGTGCCACACCTTGGTCATGAACCGCATCTTCGGCGGCTCAAACGGGTACGCGTCCGTGAGCTGGATGTCCACGTAGAACACGCCGCCCTCGTACGGGGACTCCTCGGGGCCTGCGCCAGAAAAATTTCGGGTCGGGTTCGAGGGGTGGAAAGGGAACGAGGTCAGATGAGAAACCGACCGCGAGACGGCGTGGAGACGCGAAACGGCGTTTCGCGCGGGGACGCGAGAAAAAAGCCGTCCGAAAGGGAGAACCGAAAAAGCAGCATCGTGAGGTGGCCCAAGTGGGGCGATCTGCTTCGCGCGAGTGGTTCGGTGTGTGCCCCGTTCCGCGACGCACCTTGCAAAGTACCCTGCATGTGCGCGAGGTTGTCTCCGAGGACCGTGACCGTGACCCCCGACTTTGTGTCCGCCGCGATCTCCCTGAGCTCCTTCGCCAGCCTGTTGGTGTCCATGATGGCGCGCCCACACCGAAGAAGAGCGAACGAGTTTCGACTGAGATCGACCGAGGGGTCGGGTTCGGGTACGTCTCCGAGCGAGAGAGCGCGTGAACGACGCGCGCGAACGATCGAGCCGCGTGAGCGGGACAGCCGACTGCCGCCTCGCCGCCGGAGGTGCGGATGCGCGTGCACGAAGTGGTCACGCGGTGTGCGACGTGGTGTTCTTTCAAGCCCGACGCAGTTTCTTTCACGTCAGCACGAAAAAGTCAAATAATCCCCAACACACTCTGCCGGACCTCCTCGACTCGACGACTCGACCTGCGACAGCGTCGCGGTCGCGACACACCACGCCGCGCGCGTCGCTCGGTCTCGGATCGAGGCTCGCGCTTTCCGCGATGTCCCACACCGCCGCGCGCATCGCCCCCGCGCCAGTCGCCGCGTCCCGCCGCGGGACCATCCGCTCGGCGTTTCGTCGTGCCGACCGGTTTTCGGCCGCCCCCCGGTTCCCGTGCGGCGTGATGGCCGCCGCGTCCGTCCCCCCCGAGTACGTCTCTTTGGCGAACGACCTCGTCGACGCCGCGGGCGAGATCACCACGAAGTACTTCCGCACCAAGTTGGAGATCGACGACAAGAACGACGCGTCTCCGGTGACGATCGCGGATAAGAACGCCGAGGCGGCCATGCGCGCGTTGGTCAGGGATCGGTTCCCAACGCACGCCATCTTCGGCGAGGAGCACGGCATCGAGCTCGGCGCCGACGGCGAGCAGGAGTGGACGTGGGTGTTCGACCCGATCGACGGCACGAAATCCTTCATCACCGGGAAGCCCCTCTGGGGGACGCTCGTCGCGCTGCTGCACGACGGCAAACCCGTGCTGGGGATCCTGGACCAGCCCGTGCTCCGCGAGCGATGGCAAGGCGTGGATGGCGAGCCCTCGACGCTCAACGGCGAGACGATCAAAACGCGGCGCTGCGGCGAGTTGAAAAACGCGTACATGTACGCCACGACGCCTTTAATGTTCGAGGGAGAGAACGAAGCTCGGTATCTCCGCGTCGCCGAGAAAGTCAAGGTGCCCATGTACGGCTGCGACTGCTACGCGTACGGCTTGCTCGCCGCCGGGCACTGCGACGTGGTCGTCGAGGCGGACCTCAAGCCGTACGACTACATGGCGCTGGTGCCCATCGTGCTCGGCGCCGGCGGGACGTTCACCGACTGGAACGGGGACGAGCTGCGGTGGCAGGGCTCGGTGGACGCCATCGCCAAGGGGGAGTTCCAGGGGGAGGTGTGCGTCGCGGGGGACGAGGAAACGCACGCGGCGGCGCTCGCCGCGCTCGCGAGGCGATGACGGTAGTGCAATAGGACGACTACTACGTACCGCGCCGCGTCACGCATTAACGTCTATACACAACACGTCATCGTCCGGGCTTTCCGCGAGTCTCGCCTTGAAGTCTGCGCGGTAGCCCCTGGCGACCGCGCGCGCGCGCACGCGAACCTCCTCGGGGGTCACGCGCGGCTGTTGCATCGCGAACATTCTTTCGACGTTCCTGGCGTGCGCGTGGAACGGACCGTGCGCCTCCGCGGCGCACGCGTACGCGAGGAGCAACCACTGCTCGCCCTCAGCGGCCGTGGTCCAGTTCGGGAGGTGGCTCCCGACCCGAAGCTCGCCGTTCTGGTCCATGAGCTCCCACGGCACCCACGGGCAACGCGGATTGTCATTTGGGGCCATCTCGAACTCCTCCGCGTCGACGGAGGAGGCGGCGGCGGCGACGTGCGAGTCCACGAACCTGAGCGTCTTCCCAAAGTCCTTCGCGATGACGTACAGCTTAGCGTCCAACAACGGGAAACCGTTCGCCGCGACGGCGTCGCTCGTCTCGAGACGCACGATCCGCTTCACGGAATCGTGCGTCTCCTCCTCGCCCCCGCGTTCTCGCGAGAGCGCACTCTCCGCGAGCTCTTTTTGCCCTCGATCGAAGAAGTTCATGGCGTCACGGAAACATCGAACGCACGACAAGGACGTCTCGACGGCTTCCTCTAAAAACGCCCTCGCCGCGACTTCGTTTCCGACGTCGTCCTCGTGCATCGCGCCGTTTATTTTAACGGACGCGGCGCAGAACAAAACCTCCGCCACCGCCGCCGACGAAGTCGCCGCTCCCCGGAAATCGTCCATTTCCGCACGTAAGTAAACCGAGTTTCGCACCGAGGCCCTACCGTACACGTCCATTGTTGTCCCCCGGAACAAATGTTCGCCGTGGTTCGGCCAGATGAAGGTCGGCGGGATGATCTCCGCCGCCACCTCCGGGTACTCCGCGAAATCGTTTTGCATGTGTTTCTGCTGGTGCGCCAAACCCAAAATCCGACCGTACGCGTGCTGCGCCGCCGCGAGGCGATCGACGACGTGGGCGTAAGGCGACTCCAGCGTTTCGGGATCGCGTCCCGAGGACTCGGTCCATCGCGTCTCGGCCGCGCTCTTTTTCTTTTCCAGGTATCGTATTTTGATGTCGTTGAGCGAAGCCCTGTACTCCGGCGTCAACACGCTGGCCACGGCGAGGAACGTTCGATCGTTCGCTCGCGGGATATCGGGAAAGCGGACGCGCCGTTTCCGTCTCTTGCCGTTCCCGGAGAATAAAAGGTCGCCAACCCTCGCGGCGACGCCTCGAAGCAGTCCTCCCCGCTTCTCTTGGCCAACCGCGTCCTCGGTCGTCGCGTTCTCAAACTCCTCGGTTGTCCGATCGAGCGCCAACCTCGCGACACGCACGACGTTCGCGAACGCGCGGAAGTCTTCTTCGCCCATAAACGGCTCCACGAACGTCCCGGCGTACATCGCTTCGCAGCAGAGCTCGGTGAGGAAGATGTAGAGCTCGTTCGTGAGCGCCTCAGAACCCAGGTCGACGTCTCCGGCGTCGTCGAAGAGCGTCGCGCGAAGAAGCGCCGAGGCTTCTTTGAAAAACCCGTATTTCGCCAAACGCCTCGTGACCACCACGACGCGGGGCACCGCGAGGACGCGCAACTCGCGAGGCGTTTCTTTCAGCAGGTCGCGATACCCCGAAGCGGCGAAGTGCACGCACTCGCGCGCCTGGCCCGCGAAGAGTTCGCGGAACGCGTCCTCGCGATCGGCGGTTTCGGAATCCGGCGCGAACACGCGCGTCAGGTGTTCGCACGGCGTTCCAAAGAGCAACCAGCACGCGATATCGAGTTTGCCGGGCGCCTTCGTCCAGAACCCGCCTTCAGCGAGCATGTCGTTCCACTTCCGCATGTCCTTGTGATTGAGATCTCGCTTCTCGCGTAACGAATGCGCGTCCGCGTACGCCGTCACGTCTCTCAGGACGAACGACATGAGTTCCATGTAGTCCATGTAGTCGATCGGCTCGTCGAGGTCCGGAATGGTCTGCTCAGGCGGCATGACGTACGCGCGGTCCCCCTCGACGTACGCGTGGTGCCCCTCGCGCTCCTCGTTCGCGTCATCGAACGCCTTGACAATCCTGCGCACCGCGTCCACGCAGAGCTTCAGCGGCTCGCCCGCCATCTTACCGAACGAAGCGAAAGCACCGGGCGAATCGCATCTCGAAGCGATCTCGCGCAACGCCTCCCAACTCGCCTCCTCCGCTATCTGGGGATCTCTGAGCGCCAGCTCGAACTTCGTTAGGTCGCGCGAGTCCAGCGGTGACAGGATCTTCGCCAGAACCTGCCGCGGTAGGCTCTCGAGGGACACTTCTTCCGCCATGGCGCGATCCGTTGTGTGGTCGCTAACAATGGAATCACCGAAACGGGGACTCGACGCTTCCGAGAAAATGGCCGCTTTTTTCAACAACGACACTGAGCCTCGCGTCACTTCACCATGTCCCCGACGTCTCTCCCCCCCGAGGCGTGCGCGGCCGCGCGCGCCGTGCTCGAGACGCCGCTCTCGGAGGTGATTCGCGTGGTCACGGGTCTCCCGTCTCCGAAGAAGCAGACCCCGGCGCAGGCGCGTTTCGTCGGGGGGACGCAAGGGAAACCGCAACACGTGGTCACGTTGAACCACGACGACACGCTGAGCGACAGCCTCGAGAAGCTCGCGCGGCACAGGATCCTCGGCGCGCCGGTGCTGATCCAGCCCGACCCCCTGCACGCGGACGAAATGCACCACGACGTGCACTACGACGACTCCGTGGGACGCGAGCGACCCGTGTTGCTCGGGTTCTTCGACGTCGGGGACGCGCTTCGCGCTCTCGTAAAAGCGCTCCCCCCAGACGACCGCCGAGACGAAGGCGTCCCCGCTTCTGACCCTGGCTCGGCACCTTCCGTCCCGACGCTCCCGAAGGGCCACCGGAACGTGCTTTCCTGGATGCGCGTGCTCGACAGCGTGGAGCGCAAGGTCTCCGACACGCGCCTCATCTCGCTCCTCGGGGACGACGCCGAGCTTTTGTTTCGCGCGGACGCGGAGGCGAAGGGCCACTCGCTCGGGCGCACGATCCGCGAGGGGTTCCTGAACAACAAGTCGGCCAACGGCGCGGTCCACCGCGTCGCCATCTTCGACGCGTCGGGCGAGATCGAGCGCATCGTCAGCATGAGCGACGCGGTGCGGTACCTCGCCGTGAACGTCGAGCGGCTCGGGGGGATGGCGGACGCGTCGCTCAGAGATTTGGGTCTGGCGGCGGAGACGGCGGCGCGCGAGAAGAAAAAGAAAAAGTTAATCGCCGTGCCCCCGACGACCCCCGCCATCGAGGCGTTCGCGCGCATGTGCGACGAGCGCGTGAGCGGCGTCGGCGTGCTCGACGACCGAGGCTCACTCATCGCCAACCTGAGCGTCTCGGACGTGCGGTGCATCCAGCCCGAGCACTTCGGGATTCTCGGTTTGCCCGTCGCGGAGTTTTTGGCGTTGCTTCACGGCACGAGCTACGCGGGCTTCTCCGGCGCCGGGACGCCTTCCGACGTCATCTCCAATCCCTTCTTCGCCAAGATGAACGAAGGCGGGTTTCGGAAATCCGGGCCGTACCTCGTCACGGCGAAGCCCGAGACCACCTTTCGCGAGGTGTTAAGCTCGTTCCTCACGCACGGCGTGCACAGGGTGTACGTGTGCGAAGAGAACAACAAAAAGCCCGTGGACGTCGTCACGCTCACCGACGCGCTGCGCGCGACGCGCGACGTCGCCGACGCGGCGGAGACGGGAACCGACGGCGAATTTTGAAGAGGTTTAGGGACGCGTCGGACGACGCGTTTGGGAGCGGGTTTCTTCCTTCTACAAAGTAGCTAAAAGTGAAGGGCGCACGACAGACCGTAGACAAAGAAACGAGGTGCGACTCCCGCGGTGTAGCCTCGAGAAGTGACAGGCGGCGCGGTCTACAGCGTGGACGACCCCCTACTCGCGAGTACTCTCCCCTACAATACCGGTCGTCTCCTTTTCCCGCGTCAATCGTGGTTCATCCCCGCGTGCTCGGCTCGCGCGTCAGTCGGAACGTCCTCGCTCGCGCTCCGCCGCCGCTCCCGCGCGGCGGCGGCTGCTATGCCGTCGACGCCGCGCACGGGATCGATCTCCAGCACGCGCTTGTGGTTCAGCGGCATGCAGTACATCTTCCCGCACGCGGACATCACCCCCCCCTCCCACTTGTTCAGGCCCTCGAACGGCCCGCCCACGGTGCGCACCTCCGGGTCATCCCCCGGCGTCGCGGCGGGCACGATGGTCAACACCGTCTCCGCCTTGAGCGGTATGCCCCAAATCACGCCATCCTCGCCGATGAAGCCGTTCTGCCACTTGTTCTGCACGATCCTCTCGTGCTCGAGGCTCGCGCCAACCTCCCTGACGGTCTCCGTCGCGCACTCCACGCGCACCACGTAATCGGAATCGCTCGGGATGAAGTACACGCAGTCATCCTTCCCCAGCACGCCGCCGAGAAACTTGTACTTGCCGTCGGCGCGGTGCTTGCCCGTCCGCAGCTTCGGGCCAATCTCCGAGAGCGCGGGGACGTCCCCGGGGACGATCTTCAGCACCGAGTCGGCGTGCGCGGGGATGCCGTAGATCTCGCCCTGCGGGCCCACCGTGCCGCCGTGCCACTTCCATCCGCCCTCGGGAAAGGAGCCGAACACCTCGCACGGGTTCGCCGCGTTTCGCGGGTCGATCCGCAACACCCCCGTCGCGTTCTGCGGCACGCCGTAGATGCGGTTGTCCGTGCCCAGCAGCCCGCCGTACCACTTGTTCCTCCCCGGGAACGACGCGCCGATCAGCTCGCACGCGTCCGTGCGCGGGTCGATCTTCAAGACGCGCTCGGCGAACTGCGGGATGCAGTAAAAGCACCCGTCGTCCGGAGACAACACGCCGCCGTGGAACTTCCAGTCCCCGGAGCCGCACGATCCCAGGCCGACGAGCGAGACGCACGGCGCTTTCGGTTTACCGTCCTTCCCGACGCCTTTGCTCGGGACGATCTTCAGCACCGCGTCGTGGTGGCACGGCAGGCCGTAGATGGCGCCCGTTCGAGGACACTGCACCGAGCGCAGCCACTTGAACGGCGCGTTGGAGAAGTCGGGTCCGACGTACTCCACGGCGCCCGTGCGGGGGTCGATGCGCAACACTCGCCGCGCGAACCCGGGGATGGCGTAAATCATCCCGTCGAAGCCCAGCGCCCCGCCCAGGTACTTCTCCCGACCCACGAGCGGGCCGCCAAGCAGCGCGAGGCGCGTGTCTCGCGAGTCGGGGGAGCAGGATATCGCGGGAGGCGCGTGCGCAGCCGCCGCGGACGCCTCGTTTTTGCGTTTGGTTTTTTCGTCGCGTCGTTTGTTCGTCGGTTTCGTCGGTTTCGACGCCTCCGCGCGGTTTTCTTCGACTCCGGCGGCGCTCAAACGGGGCGGCTCCTTCGCCGGTTTCCTGTGCGCCTCGTAGCGCTTCGCCGTGCGCTTGCACCACGTGTCGAAGCGCATCTGCTTGAACTGCCCGGGCACGGGCAGCTTCGGCGAAGGCGGCACGCGGAGCACGGCCCACGGCGCGGGACGCCAGAAAAAAGTCGCCGCCAAACGAGGCGCGGCTTTTGCTTTTTTTTCATCGTTTCTCGTCGCGCGCGACGTCACCCTGTGCCTCGCCGCGGGGTACGCGCCGCCGGTGATTCGGTCCAGCACGCTGCCCGTGAACACCGTGAGCACGCCGTGTCCGTGGTGCGGCACCTCCGCCCACGCGCCGCGGCCGCCCTCCGCCAGGTACTCCAGCCCGCGCGCGCCCGGAAGCACGCCCGGAGCGTCGTGCCACACCACGCTGACGAGCGAGGGATCGGTGTGCACCGGCAGAAGCACTTTCGCGCCGTCGGCGGCGACGGCGTTCTCGGAGACGCACTCGGGCCGGTACCGCTTGACGTGCCACTGCGCGTGGTCCCCGATGCAACCGAAGTTGGCCTCGAACCAGCCGCGCTCGAGCGCCATGCGCCGCTCCAGCGCGAAGAGCACCTCGCGCGCGGCGGCGAGCGCCGCGCCAAACGCGGCGCGCGTCGCCCGCTCGAAGTCGGCGGCGGCTTCGGGGTCGTCGGCGGGCACGCCGAAGGAGGCGCCGTCGGAGAACACGAAGCCCTCTCTGGCGGCGTTGTACGAGGAACCCCAGCCCGCGGCGTGCGCACCGGAAGCGTGCGCCGAGTCCGCGTCGGGGGGAATCGCGAGCGGATCGCCGGGCGCGAGCGAGGAGACGTGCGGCATCGCGCGGAGCGCCTCGCCGAAACATTTCGCAACGACTCGAGCCGTGTCATCGTCCACGCGGACGCACCCCACGCCGCTGCGGTGCAGGCTCTCGGCGACGCGGTCGTAGCCAGAGGGATCGGAATCGCACAGAGGCGGGGGGTTGGGGGGACGCCCGCGCCGAGGCTTGCCGCCTCGGTTGCCCATCACGCCTCTCGGCGGCGGCCGCGCCTTGGAAAAGTGTCGGCGGTGGGGGTTTGGTGGCGAAGGATTTTCGGCGTTTTCGCGACTGTCGCTTTTTCACGAGGACGACGAGACGAGCGACCGCGTGCGTCCGAGGTCCGACAAGGGGTCCGAGGGATCGAGGGATCGAGGGATCGAGGTCGCGACACGAACCCACGGCAGAAGCCGAGTTGGAAAAGCGAAAGGAACCCCGTCGTCGCCCAGGAACTCCTCTCGGCGCGAGGTACCGACGGGCGCTCGCGGCTTTCTGTTTCCCCTGAGGAGCGGGCTCGCTCGAGAGGTTCCCGACGATGCGTCTCACGCGCCTCACCTCCCTGGTGTGTCTCGCGGTCGCGGTCGCCGCGACACTCGCTACGGCGCGGGCGCAAGAAGCGCCTCCTTTCCTCGATATCTCCATGGACTCCAAGCCTGCGGAGGCTTCCTCGGGCGCGGCGCTCGTCGTGACCGCCAAGGTCGGCTGGCGCGGCCCGGACGGTTCGGGCGAGAAAGTCTGGACGCGTCGGGGCGACGCCGTCGAGGCGCGACTGCGGTACCGCGCGATGTGGGGCGAGGAGAAATCCGTGCCGATGCGCCCCGCGACGGGCTCGAACGCGGACGACGCGCAGGCCCCGTACGCCACGCTCACCGCCGCGATTCCCGCGAACGAGCTTCCGAAACCAGGCGAGATGGTTCGGTACTGGGTCGTCGTTTTCGAGCGCGGCGGGTCAAACGCGAGCGCGCGGAAACCGAAACGCGAAGCCGATTTCTACGGCGCCGTCGTGGACGCGGCCTCGATCGCGCGCGAGACCTCGCTTCCTACGCTCCACTGGTTCGTGGAAGACGTCGAGGGCGCGCGCTGGGACTACCCGGTGGAGAGCTTTTTGGCGTTCGACCAAAGCCGCGGCGGCGGCGAAGAAGAAAAAAAAATCAAGTTCTACGGCACGGGCGTCACGGCGCGCCGGCGCGGTTCGGGCCGGCGCGGCGACCCGAACATGTGGGGCAAAGGTGGCACGAAGGACTGGCCCAAGCGCAAGTACAAGTTCGACTTCCGCGGGAGGGACTTTGAGATTTTCTGGCGCGACGGGGACGAGAGGATGACGAAGGTTGAGGAAATCAACGCGCACTCCGCGTACGACGAACCCGGATCGGAGAGCTGGCTCCGCGAGTCTCTCGCGGCGTCGGCGATGCGGAGACTGGGTGTCCCCGCGTCCGCGGCGCAGCACGTCGTGCTGCGGCGCAACGGTTTGTTCCACGGCCTGTACGTGCTCGTGGAGCAGGTGGACGAGGCGTTCCTGGAGCGAAGGGGACTCGACCCGACGGGCGCGCTGTACAAAGCCGTGCACTGGAAGCTGTCCAACCTGCGACCGCCGGCGCCCGAGTGGGCGCCGTGCCGGTACGACGGCGAGTGGGAGCTCGGGTGGGGCGCCTGCCCCGAGGTGTACCGCTACAGCACGCCCTCCAAGCACGCCACGGACGACCGCGCGCGCGACGCGGAGTGGCATCTGGGCAAGCTCCTGGACGCGCTCGCGCGCGTGAACGGCGACGGCGACGCCGCGGCGCTTTACGACGCGGTGGACGTAGACAAAGTCGCTCGCGAGATGGCGGCGCAGACGGCGATGCTGCACCAGGACCGATGCGCGAAAAACTACTACGTGTTTCGGACGAACGACGGCAAGTGGATCCGTTTACCGTGGGACATGGAGGACGCGTTCGCGACGGATTACCGTTCGCGAGACGCGCGGTGCGACGCGAACGGCGCGACGTCCTGCCGCGCCGACCGCGGGACATACTGCGTGTTGTCGTGCGAGTGGTGGAACTCGCCGTTCTTCTGCGACGCGGCGCATCCGCAGGATATCTTCACCGAGAGCGACGGGCGGTCCACCTGGAACCACCTCGTGAACGCGGTGCTGAAGGTGCCTTCGTCGCGCGCCGCGTACTTCCGAGAGCTACGCCGCGCGATGTCGCTGCTCCACGACGACGGATGGCTGGAACGCGAGCTCCGGAACAAAGCGGCGGCGATTCAAACGGACGCGACGCGCGACGCGGAGAAGTGGGGCTTGAACCCTCCCGGCGTCGGCGCGGAGGCGCTGCTCCGGCAAATACGCGAGAGGCGCGAGACGCTGACGAACGAGTACGGCCATCTCTGGAGGAGCGCGTGAAGCGAAGAACTTTTTGTCGTACGCGCGCGTTCGCGCTACAAAGCGCATCGTGTCGAAAAGCTCAGCGAACGTGTTTCAACTTTCAACTTTCGCGCTCCTCCTCTTCACGTCAGTACGAGCCCAATCTGCGACGGCTCGACGACGTCGTTCAGCCTCCAGTTGTACAGGTAGTACCTCAGGTTTCCGTCGCCGATGCCAAACTTGAGGTCCTTCAGGAAACGCGCGTTCTCCATCAGGTCCAGCGCGTTGAAGACGTCGAAGTCCTTGGACTTGGCCAGGATCAGCGCGTCCTCCATCAGCTGCTTGATGTCCGTCTTCGCGGGCACGTTATAGTACGAGTACGCCGCGCGCAGCGTGTCGTGCCCGCCCTGGCCCTGGATCACCGTCGACGGCAGCGAGTAGAAGGACACGAAATCGGTGATGGAGCCCGGCGCGTCGGGATCCTCGACGACGTACGAGTACACCACCCCCTCGCGCACGGAGAGGTGGTGTTTCACCTCCTCCTCGGTGAAGTGCGGAGCGACCGCGAACTTGCGCAGGTACGCGTTCACCAGCGCCGTCACCTTGGGCACGTCCGAGTCGACCATGGGGCGGATCCCGGGCGTCGCGGGTTTCGGTTCCAGCTTGAACAGTTTGATCGTGCGCGACATGGTCGTGCGCGCGTGAAGGTGCGTGAACCCGATCTCGACGAGTTTCTTGACGTTCAGGCTCCTGTGCCAATACCGCGCCGTGCCGATGGGCTTAGGAAGCACCACGCCGGCGGTGTACGCCGCCTGCCAGATGCCACGCAGGTTGACGCGCCGCGTGATCTCGCGGATCAGCATGGGCGCCAGGCGCTTCGCGCGGAGCTTCTTGTGGATGCACAGGAAGTTGATCTCAGCGAGGTCGATCTCCTTGCCGTTGACCACCATGCGCGCGGGCACGCCGCTGATGAACGCCACGAGCTTACCCGTGCCCACGACGCGCACGCCGAGGTGCCAGTCCATGTGGTACCCCGGCGGCTGAAGCGCCCACCTCAGAAACTCCTTGCTGTAGCAGAATCGGAACATGGCGTCGTCGTCCTCGACGTAGTTCTTGTCCAGCAGCTCGTACACCTCCTCGTTGGTCTTCGCGTCGTTCATGTCGCACGAGCACCACTCGAAGGAGTCAGGCAGCGCGTACCCCTCCTGCCGGACGTCCGCCACCGTCATCGGGTCGTCGATCGGGCCCTCGGGGCCGCGCTTGTCGAGCTCGGGCTTCAACTGTCCGACGGGCTGCGTCTCCCAAAACTTGTGATCGGCGACTTCAGCGACGTGCAGCGACGACATCGACCGCTCCGCCTCGAAGATCGCCGCCTCGCGCTGCTCGAGGGAGTCGGGCGCGGGTCGCTCGTCGTCCGCCATCTCGTAACTCGCCACTCGCACGCGCACGCGCCTCGTCCCGCGGCAAGGTTGTGGCGTGGTGATCGATCGCGGCGACTTTTCCTTCCAACTGTCGCAATGGTCAGGCCCTAGGATCGGCACATCGGCTCTGAGAGGATTCGCCGCTGCCCGAAAAAGTGGGCCGTTTGCGATGTTGCCTCGAAGTCCGTCACAGAGCGAGACGCGCGACGCGCACACGCCCGTCGCGACCTGACCTCCGCGTCGCGGGGGGGCGAGCGAAGGTCTGTCGCAGCTCGGGTCCCGGGTTACCGCGTTGAAGCGCGGCCGACACGCGGTTCCCCCGCCCGTCTCCCGTCCGCTCGAGCGAAAAAGGCACACGTGTCGGTGTGCCCACTTGACCAGAGGCGTGTGCCGCAGTGAACGGCCACGATGTTCCAGGACCCCGTCACGCTGGGCATCACGGGGGTGCTATGCGTCACGGCGACCATCATGTCCATGCATCAGGTGCGTCAGGTGGCGCTGGTCTCCCTGGGGGCGACGCGAGCCGCGCGGCGCGCTACCACCCCGCCCGTTGAATCCGTCGAATCTGACGACGAGAAACACGGCTCGGACTTTTTTTCCTGCTCCTCCGGAGGCCCGCGAGCGTGCCCGCGACGTCCGCCGTCCGACTCCGACCTGACGAACGCCTCTGACGCTCAAAACACGACCCAACCTCATTGGCGCGACCCCTCACGAACAGATCTTGATGCACCTGTCCCGGTACACGCAGCCCGCGCACCAGCGGTACATCATCCGCATCTTGTTCATGGTTCCCGTGTACGCGGTGTGCAGCTGGATCTCGCTGCTGGACCGCTCGGCGGGGATCTACCTGGACACCATCCGCGACTGCTACGAGAGCTGGGTGATTTACAACTTCCTCGCGCTCTGCCTGGCGTACGTCGGCGGCGCCGGGAACGTCGCCAACCGCGCGGACGGACGCGAGGTTGAGCCCTCGTGGCTCACGGGCACGTGCTGCTTGCCGCCTCTCCCCGTGGACGGCGCGTACGTCAAGGCTTGCAAACGCGGCGCGCTGCAATTCGTCATCGTCAAGCCCGTCCTCGCGGCGCTCACCCTGAGCCTGGTCTGGGCGGGCGTCTACGGCGACCAGGAGATCCGAGGCGATGTCGCGTACCCGTACATCGCCTTCATATACAACGTCTCGTACACGGCGGCGCTGTACGCGTTGCTGCTCTTTTACCTCGGCGCGCACGACTTGCTCGAGCCCTTCAACCCGCTGCTCAAGTTCGTGCTCGTCAAGTCGGTCATCTTCCTCACCTTCTGGCAGAGCATCCTGTGCGCGGCGCTGGTCAGCCGCGGCACTTTGCGCGACGGCGAGGACGGCCGCGCGCTGCAAAACGTCCTAATCTGCTGCGAGATGATCGTCGCGTCGAGTTTGATGCTCTACGCCTTCCCCAGCGCGCCCTACGTCTCGGACGGCGGCGTCGGCGCGCTCGGCGTCCTTCGCGGCGCCGCGCACGCCATCGCCGTGGACGACGTCGTGAGCGACACCGTGCACCAGTTCGCGCCGACGTACCAGGAGTACGTGCTGCACGGCTCGGAGGGGGGGGCGCCGCGCAAGATAAGGATGAAGACGCACGTCATGATGGGCCAGGAGATGCGGGACGCGCGCCGGTGGAACGGAGGCAAGGGCGGAGGCGCCCATCGCGCGCGTCCGCGCGCCGGCGCGCCGCCCCGAACCGGCGCGCGCTCGGAGCGGCTCGACGCGGGCATGCTGGCGAACGCAGGGTTCGAGAACTCGTACGGCGAGCGCGAGGTGGAGGATGACCTGGAGGACGACTTCGGGCAGGAGGTGGGCTGGGACTCAGGCTCGGACGACGGCGCCGGAAACGCGACGCGCGGCGCGGCGCGCGGGCGACCGGAGCGCGCGCCGTCTCTGTCTCCGCTGCCGGACATGGCGCCGCTCCCGTCGGAGGCGCGGCGCGGCGGCGCGACGGTGTTCGACGCGGTGGTGGACTTGACCCGGGGACCTGCGTCCGTGGAGCGCGCGCACAGAGCTCCCGGAACGAGCGAAGCGAGTCTCCAGGCGAGTCCCCTGCCCGCGCCGTTCCTGGTGGTGGATCCGGAGCCGCGCGGAGGACACGAAGCGTTCGCGACGGGCGCCGCGTCGGCGGTGGCACCCATCGCGCCGCCGCCGTCGTTCCGGCCGGCGCCCTCGCTCGCGCCGCCGCCGGGGCACGACTTCGCGTCCTTCAAGGTGGCGCCGCCGAAGAGCGGGGACGACGCGGCGTAGAGAGAAGTGGGCGGGGCGCGCCGCGCGCGCGCGTACAATACGTAGACGACAGCTTTTTGATGCTTAGAAATCTTAACCGTTAAACAATCGTTTTTTTATCGTACAGCCGCCCTCCGCGCTTCTCGTCCCTTTCGTCGTCAGTCCAGGTAGAAGAGCGCGACGAGTTTCCTCTGCATCTTCGCCTCGTGGCACGTGTCCAGCAGCAGGTTCGAGTCGTGGAACGCGAAGCAAATCACCTGCTGCACCTTGGCGAGAATGTCGTCGTTGCACTTGCGCGACGCCTCGCCCAGCGGCAGCGCGTCGAATTTCAGCTCAACCACGTTTTCCACTTTTTTGAGGAGCTCGCGCGATTCCTCCGGCTGCTTGCTCACGGACTGCGGCAGGATGACCGTCAACAAATCCGGGCGCTCGGCGCGGAGCGCACCCCGGATCACCGCGGCGTTCGTGCCCGTCGCGCCCGAGGTGAAGATGTGGTTCTCCGTCAGCACGAGCGCGTACGAGAGGATCTCGACGAGCTGCTGGTGCAGGAACCCCATGTTGCGCGTGCCGAAGAATCCAACGTTCTTCGGGCCCCCGGCCTGGATGGCGATGAGCTCCTGCAGGTAGTCCAGGTCGCCCGTCCCGCCGTCGGGGTCCAGCGCGCGCTCGAGCACGGCCGCGGCGTTGCCTTTGGTCACGGCGTCCGCCTGGTTGCCCAAGCCGCCGGAGTCGTCGCCGCCCCCCACCAGGAACTCCTTGTCCAGCTTGCGGATGAACTCGTCAGGGTCGAACGCGCCGACGGCCGAGCCGTCGCCGCGGGCGCAGCCGCGAGACTCGGACCGAGACACACCGGAGGAATCGTCGCGCGAGGATGCGCGAGGACCCAGGAGACCTTCCCAGACCCGCTTCTGGATCGGAACGGACGCGCGAGGCGCCTCGGGGGGGGATCCGCGGGCTCCCGCCGCGTCCCCGGGTATGGCACCCACGTCGCCGCGAGCGGCGCGCGTCGCGATCGCCTCGCGAATCGCGCGCTTCCCGACGTTCCCACCCGAGACGAGGGACGCACGCATAGCGCGGACCGGTCCCGCGCGGCGACACGCCTTGGCCCCGATCGATCGCCCCGCAGCAGGCACCGGCCCAGTCACGATCGCCGGCGCGGCCATCATCGCTCAACCCCGACGCACACCCCCTGCACGAGCCTCCGTTCGCCCGACCGACCGAGTTCGGTGGTGCGCGGCGTGAAGCCCGGTATCCTCGACCAGTCCCGCTCGGGTTCCTCGCCAGGCGGTGAGGTGATGTGGCGGATCGACCCGCGGGCTTTTCGGCGAAAAGCGGAGCCTTCGAGCGAAAAGCCGCGACGCTTGAAAAAGTGAATGCCGCGAAAAGACGCGTCGTTCGCGTCGAAGCGAGAGGCTCGAAACTGAATACTCCTGTTAAGGTAGCTACGATTGTTTTCGCTCTCTCTCACAGCGGGAACTCCGCCTGTAACCTGGCGAGGTCCTTGTTATCCACCGCCTCCATGAGCTCGATGCGCCCGCAGCACCCGAGGCTTATTCGTAGGTACCCCCAGACGCTCTCCGCGCGCGGGTTGAGCGACAGCGCGCGCACGTAAAACCCGACACTTTTTTCGTACTTGCCCTGGTTGGCGTACCCGATGCCCATGTTCGCCCACGCTCGGACGTAGTTTGGTTTCAAGTCGAGCGCTCGTTGGTACGCCGCCATCGCCTCCGCGCTGCGCGCGGAGTTGGCCTGCGTCGCGCCCAGCTTGTTCCACAGGCTGTAATCCCGCGGGTTGATGTCGAGCGCGGCGTTGAACGCCGCGATGGCCTCGTCGTACGACCGGCAAAGGTGCGCGAGCACGCCAAGCACGGCGTGCACGTCCGCGTCGCGCGGCGCCGCCGCCGCCGCGCGCTTGAAGAGCGCCAACGTCGCGGCGGGGGTAGCGCCGGCGCTCGGATTGGAGGCGAACTGCGCGGCGTGCTCTCGTTCGAGGTGTTTAAAGCGCGGCTGGTGCGCCAGCCACGCGCGCATGAAACCGGTGGCTTCCTCGGCGTCCAGCTCGTTCGTGTGGCTCACCCCGAGCGATAACAAAGCCTCGAGATCGCTCGGGTCCGCCTCGTGCGCCTTGGTCGCGGCGGCGATGGCGCGGCGGTCGTCGTCGTTCTCCGCGTGCACGGTGCTCAGCAAGCGCCAGCCCTCGCACGACGCGGGGTCCGCGCGCACGGCTGCCTCCAGCGCGAGCGCGGCTTCGGAAAGCACGCCGCGCCGGAACAAGTCGCGCCCGACGGCCAAAGCGTCGGCGCGACCCAGGTACGGGTTCGGGTCCACGAACTCGTACCGCGACCGCTCCCGGGAGCTCTCGAGCGCCTTCGACTCCTCGCCGATGGCGTTCCACACGGAATCGTGCGTCCACTGGTCCACCTCGCCTCGGGCGGCCATCGCCTGGAACTCGCCCGCCCAGTCGCCGCCCAGATCAGCGAACTCGTCCGCCCAACGATGCGCGTCGCTCGACCCGGAGGGACCCGCCGCGCGCGCGCTCGCCGCGCGAAACTCACTCGCCCACGGATCCGCCGCATCCGCCGCGACGACGCCCGCGCGTCCCCCCGTCCGCTCCGCGGCGTACTCGGACGCCCACGCGTCCCCGACGGCGTTCCCGGCGTTCGCCAACTCGTCGGGCGCCGCGCGCCGTTCCGTCACGCCGTCGCCCTCGGCGACGAGCTCGCCGCGCGACATGCGCGACATGAACTGCAAGAACTGCGAGTTGCGGAACTTCCCCTCGGGGTCCGCCGCCAGCGTCGCGGCGAGCCGCGCGGACTGCGCCGCCGTCTCCGCCTGCGCCGCCGTGAGCGGCGCGGACGACACGACTCCTGCAGACTCCTGCTCCTGCCGGAACTCCGACGCCCACGCGTCGCCGGCGCGCGAAGAGGTATTCTCCGCGTTTTCGCGGAACTCCGCCGCCCACGCCGCGCCCGCCGACTGCTTGACGCCGCTGAACTCCTCCGCCCACGAGACGTTCGGTCCCGCTTCTCGCCCCCCGGGTCCGGGAACCGCGGCGGCGGTCACGGGAACCGCCGGGTTGAGCGCATTCCCGCGCGACACGCGCATGTTCGCGAAGTCGTCCACCCACCCGGAAGCGACGGAGGCGGCGGAAACGTTTCCGCCGAGCTCGAGAAACCGCCGCCGCGCATCCGCCGCCGTCTCCGGCGACGCGAGCGACGTCGTCGCGAACGGCGCGGCGCCGACGGCGGCCCGCGCGCCTTGGATGTGCCTCGGGCCCTCCATTCGCGCGTCGCCCGCGTGAGGACTCACCTCCACGCCCAGCGGGGCCAGCGCGTCCGCGAGCCGCGCGTGCACGACGCCCTGGCGCGCGTCCGCGTGCAGGTGCCGCGCCATGATGGCGGATCGCGCGCGAATCACCGTCTTCTCCGCCGGAGACAGATTCAGAGGGAGATGAGACGCGCGCGCGGACGCTTCCGGTCCCGAACTCGCCGCCGCGCCGGGACCCGAGGGGTCCGTGCTGGCGACGGCGGAGCGGAGCGCGCGCGAAAGCAGGGGGTGCTCCGGTGATCTCGGCGCGTGCGCGCCGCCGGGCGCCGGCGACGAAACGCCGGCGTGCGCGTGATGCGCGTCTCGGAACCGGAGGAACTCCTCGACGTCCGCGCCCCCGGGCGCGAGCGCGCCCGGGGGGAGCAGTGGGCCCCCGGGGAGCGCCGAGAAGGCGGGATCGTCCACCCCGAGCAGGTTCCCCTGCAAGCGCTGCTCCGAGAGGAACTGGTCCGCGAACGCGCCCGGCGCCCCCCGCGGGGCGCTTCGCGTCTCCGGATGCTTACCCTTCCGGTCGCCGAGCACGGAATCCGCGAGGCGGCCGAGGGGGTTGGACGACCCCGCGCGCTCATCGGGGGCCGCGCACGCCGCCCCCGCGCCTCCGCCGACGAGGTCCCGCAGCGCCGACATCTCGCCGCAACGACCGACCGGACGTGCGCCGCCTTCGCGCGCGAGGATCTGAGGGGCAATCTCTTTGTCGTGATTTCCCGAACTGCCGAAGCGACTCGCAAACATGGCGGGTCGACGCGGACTTTTCTTTTCGCGCGAGCGCACTTGCCATCGCACGGCAGGCGCGATGGGCGCGGGTCTGAGTCGGCCGCTGGACCGGGACCCCCGGTGCGCGACGCTCGCGCCGGTGTGGTCCCCGTTCGTGGACGCGTTCGTGGACACCCTCCACGCCGGGGGCGAGGCCGTGCACCCCCCTCCCCCGCGGCGCGCGCCTCTCTTCGCTCGCGCCGCGAACAAGGACGACCCCGAAGCGCCATCCTCCTACCGGGATGCGTCGACGTCGGAGACCGGCGCCTCCTCCGGCGCGGACGCCGGCGGAGACGCGACGACCGCCGCATCGAGCGCGACCCGACCCACCGAGACGCCGCAGCGGACGCACAGCCTTCGCTCGCCCGGCAAACCGGCGGGTCCCGTGTTCCGCCCCGCGGTGCGTCGCCTGGTGGCGATCGGAGACGTGCACGGCGATCTGCGCGCGACGACGCAGGCGCTGCGCGCGGCGGGGGTGCTCGACGACCGAAACCAGTGGTGCGGCGGTACGACGACGGTGGTGCAGGTGGGCGACCAGCTGGACCGGGGCGGGGACGAGATCGCCATCTTGTTCTTATTAGAGCGTCTGCGGTTCGAGGCCAGAAGAGCCGGAGGCGAGCTCATCGTGATGAACGGCAACCACGAGACGCTCACCGCCGCCGGCCGTTTCCGGTACGCCGCCGAGGCCAGCCGCGCGGATTTGCGACGGTGGCGCGGACGGCAACTGTTCGGCGCCGTGCTGAAACACGCGTGCGGGGAGAAGCCGGGGCAGTGCACGCTGCTGGGCGCGGACGCCGCCGCCGAGGCGGTCGAGAGGGGCAGGAAAGGGTTCCCCGTGACCCCGCCGAGGCGGTCGAGAGGCGATGACGACGATCGTCATCATCGCGAGACGACGAAAGAAAGCGCTGAGACGACGACGACTTCGAAACCGTCCGTCGCGCCGGGCGCGTCTCGGTACGAAATACACGCCGACTCCTCTGAGTCTTCCTGGATGCCCCGGTTAGCGGCGTTCGCGCCCGGTGGCCCTCTCGCCACGCGGTTCCTCGCGCACCAGCCCGTCGCGCTCGCGGTGGGATCCACCGTCTTCGCGCACGGAGGCGTGTTGAAAACGCACGTCCGACGCGGTTTGCGTCGGGCGAACCGCGAGACGAGCGAGTGGCTCGCCGGTTCCAGCGGTAACGCGCTGGTACCGCCGTTACACGTCACCGGCGCGGACTCGGTGGTGTGGGCGAGGCACTACTCGCACCCCGATTCGTGGAAGTGCGACTGCGATTCTTTAGAGGAGGCGCTCAGGGCGCTTCCCGGGATGCGGCGAGTCGTCGTCGGGCACACCATCCAGGGCGAAAAGGGAATCAACGCGGCGTGCGACGGGAAGGCGCTCCGCGTGGACGTCGGCATGTCGCGCGGATGCGGCGGGCACGCGCCGGAGGTGCTGGAGATTATGGACGACGGCGCGGGGGGAATCTCGAAGCTGCGCTGGGACGCGGAGAGGAAGAAGGTCGTGCGGGAGCCGGTCGAGGGGGCGACGTGAGGAGGAGATGCGTAGGAGGAGATACTCGCGAACGGAGCCATCCATGGCTTAACTAGTCACGGTAGTGCGGAGGTTGATGACTGAAAAAAGTGTAACAAAAACCAACGACAGTGATGAGGTTTTTTCGTGGGTCTCGTCGAAGGGCACTCCCGCCTTCATCTCGTCTCGCGCCGCGGAGCGGTCGGCGATGGTCCGGAGGCGTCGCCGCGATGGTGTGGTCGCGATGCGGTGGTTCGTCGCGCTGCTCGCGCTGACGCGCCCCGCGCCGGGGACGGGTTCGGAATCGGATTTCGGGTCGGCGTTACGGGACATCGCCTCCGACGCCGCCCTCGAGTCCGACTACGTCGTCGCGATACGCCGCGAGCTGCACCGCGCCCCCGAGCTGATGTGGGAGGAGTTCGGGACCTCCGCGCTGGTGAAGCGCGAGCTGGATTCGATGGGCATCGAGCACAGAGACGTCGCCTCCCCCGGTGTCGTGGGTGTCATCGGAACCGGCGGATCTCCGGCGGTTTTGCTGAGGGCGGACATGGACGCGCTCCCCGTGCTGGAAGAGAGCGACGCGTCGTTCTTCCCCGACGCGCTGAAGAGTCGAAACGAAGGCATCATGCACGCCTGCGGCCACGACGGCCACGTCGCCATGCTCTTGGGCGCCGCGAAGCTCCTGAAACGTCGCGAGTCTTCGCTGAACGGCACGGTGTACCTCGCGTTCCAGCCCGCCGAGGAGGGCGGCGCGGGCGCGGCGCGAATGCTGGAAAACGGGTTGGTCGCGATGACGCCTCTTATCGACGCGGCGTTCGCGCTGCACAACTGGCCGTACCCAGAAACGCCCAGCGGGACTATCGGGACGCGCGCGGGCACCATCATGGCCGGAAGCGCGGCGTTCGAGATTGTAATCGCGTCCTCGGCGTCCGCCGCGAACGCCGTCGCGTGCGCGGCGGGCGTCGTGGAGGCGCTGCAGACGGTGTCCTCGCGGCGCGTGGACCCGCTCCAGCCGGCGCTCGTCACGATCGCCGCGGTGGAGACCCTGGACGAGACGACTTTTTCTTTTTTCGGTACGCCGTTTGCGACGAAGGAATCCCTCCAACGCGAGACCGAAAACGCAACAGCGAGGGAAACCAAAACCAACCACAAAACAGTGCGTCTGTTGGGGCAGTTCCACGCAACCGACCCGGTTATCTTCGCGTCTCTGTTTGCGTCTGTGGAATCCGTCGCGGCGGGCGCGGCGGCGACAAACGGGTGCGCGTGCGCGGTCGACTTCGCTCCCGAGGCGGCGAGGACGCGCGCCGGCGAGTCGATACGCCGCGTACACTACCCTCCGACGGTGAACGACGCGCGCGTCACGGATCTGGTCGTGCGCGTGGGCCGCGAGATGTTCGGCGCGGAGGCGGTCTCGGACGACGTCGCGCCGGTGATGCCCGGCGAGGATTTCGGTTTTTTCGCGCAAACCTGGCCGTCCGCCATGGCGTGGCTCGGCGCCCACGCGCCGGAGCGGGGCGCGGCGTTCCCGCTGCACAGCGGGAAGTACGTGCTGGACGAGAGCGTGCTGCACCTGGGCGTCGCCATGCACGCGGGGGTCGCCGCGCGGTTCCTCGGCGAGAATGGATTTTGATCTCTTCGCGAAACGGCGCGGAGACGTCGACATAGTGATAGGATTTTTAGTGTTTTTTTCGAGTACGTCACAACTTCTCGACGCTTCTCAGTAGTACTTCTGGCCCTGTTGCCTGGTGTCGACGCCAGAGACGAGCACGGAGAGGTCCTCGCCGATCTCGGGGCGCATGCGCCACTTGACCTTGTCCGCATCGGACAGGGGGAAGGCGGCGAGGTAGCCGTCGATGCCGCCGTCGATGATCTTCACCTGCGAGAAGCCGCACTTGTCCACGATGGCCGCCGCCGCCTTCTCGGAGCGGAACGTGCCGTCGTCGCACGCGATGAGAATGCGGGACATGCTGTTGGGGAACTCCTGGCGGATCTGCGCGAGAAAGTTGGGGTTCATGTGGATCGAGCCGTCCTCGTCCATGGCGGCGAGCTGCGAGAAGAGAGCGAGGGAGAAAAAGAAGACGCGGGTGGGTCAGTGAAAATGCTTCATCGGTGAAACGCGGGTTTCATCGGTGAAACGGCGCCGTGCCGGTCGATCCGACCGAGATGCCGAAAGGGCGAGAACGCCGCGGTCGGTTTGCCAGATGGCAAAAATGGGAGGCTCTGAAGCCTCGAGGTTTTTCGCGTTCCCGTGATTCCGAGCGCGGCGGTGGGGACCGGGGGATGCAGACGCGGAGACGTCCGCGTACGCACCACGATGTTCTTCCAGCTGGACTTGTATCCGGTCTCCGCGCACTCCTCGGGGTCCCTGATGTCGACGAGGACGAAGCCGCGGTCGAGGTGGTCCTTCACGTCGTTCACGTTGATCTTCTCCACAGCAGCGGAGGTGACGCGAGCGCGGCCGGCGGCAGCGCGCACACCGGTGCGGGCGCGCGTGCGCACGGCGCGGGGCGCGACGGCGGCGGTGAAGGTGAGGGAAGCGGCGGAAGCGGACATGCTCGCCACAAGATTGGAAGGTGAGAGGGTGTGCGGGAAAGTGCCAGTACTTGGAAACGGAAGCCAGCAGTCGGTTACTGATTCTCAGGTGCCAGTCTCACGGCTACGTCTCACGGCCGACGGCTCAAGGCTATAAAATCGGCTCTTACTCGAAGTCATCACTCATCCTCTTCGTCTCCGGCGCACTCTTCGAGCAGCGCCTCCAGGTCCGCCTCGTTCTCGCCGTGCTTCTCGATGAGCCGGGCCATGAGCGCCTCGGTCTTGCTCTCCTCCTGCCCCAGGCACGCCAGCAAGTCGCTCATCTCCGCCTCCGCCTCCGCCGCCGCCGCCGCCGCCGCCTCCTCCGCCTCCTTCTTGCCCCGCTCGCGCGCGGCGGCGACATCCGCCGCCGCCGCCTCCTCGGTCTCCTCCAGCCGGTGCGCCATCTCGGAGATGGCCTCGCGCCGGCCCTCCTCCCTCGCCGCCGCCAGCGCGGCGGGGTCCGGCGCGTCGGCATCCCGAGCGGGAGCGCCCGCCGCGTTCGCGCCCGCCGCGTCGGCGCCCGCCGCGAGGCGCGCGCGCATCGCCTCGAGCTCGTCGTCGCGGCGGGCGAGCTCGCGCTCGAGGCCGTTGTACGCCTCCGCGAGCCCGCGCAGGTTCTCCTCCGAGGAGGCCACCATCAGCCGTGCCTCCTCCAGCTCAGCCTTGGTCTCCCGCAGCTCCTTCTCCGCGGCGGCAGCCGCGCGGTCCAGCGACGCGCGGAGCTCGGCGCTCTCGGCGCCGGCGGAGGCGCCGTTTTCCTCCGCGGCGGCCTCGCCGCGCGCCTCGGAAACGCCGCCGCCGCTCGCGGCGGCCGCCGCGGCGCCGTCATCGTCGCCGCGCGCTCTGCTCATGAGCCGCTCCGCGAGCACGGCGTTCCTTGCCCTCTGCGCCTCGAGCTCGCTCTCCGAGGACCGAAGCAGGCCCTTGAGCCGCGTCGCGTGCGCCTGCGCAGACTCGCCGGGGCGCGCGTCGAGCGCAGCCTCGCGCGCCGCCCTCGCCTCCGCGTCGCCGCCGGCGACGCCGCCGCGCGGCCGCGCGTAGAGCGAGATGACGCGTTCCTTGACCTGCTCCTCGAACGCCACCACGAAGCGCGCGACGTCCACGTCGTACAGGTGCGAGGCGGTGAGAGACGCGGCGTCTTGGCCCTCTGTATCGCCGGACGCGAGGCGCTGCGCGGTGACGCGTGTCAAACCGGGCGCGAGCGTCGGGCCAGCCTCCGCCGCCGCAAACTCGGGCGAGCGCCGCATTTCCTCCCAGCGCGCGAAGAAGGCGTCCAGGCCGACGCGCGCGACGATCACGTCCAGCACGCCGCGCGCCGCGTCCGCGTCCGCGTCCGTCTCGTCTGAATCGCCGCAACTAAGGCAGCACCCGAGCAGCACGCACGCCAGCCCGGCGACGTGCGGCGACTCGGCCGACGCCAGGTCCGCCACCACGGGTAGGTGCGCCGCCGGCGCTAAGAACGCGCGCACGGCGGGCGCGCACCCGTGAAGCCACGCGATGAGGACGCGAAGTAACGTGGCTTGCGTTCGCTCGACGGCTCGTTTCGCCGAGACGAACGCATTATCCGCCGCGGCGCGTTCCGCGGCGGCGAAGTCGCCGCCGCCGCCGTACCGCCCGTACTCCGCCTCGCGGCGTCGACGCGCCTCCTCCGCCGCGGCGTCCGCCGGCGCCGCGCGCGACGCCGCCGAGAGGTACCGCACCAGCCTGGGCAGAAGCAGCTCCGGAGGCGAGCGCTCGTTCTCGGGCATCTCCAGCGGGATGGACAAAAGCCGGGCCTGCGCGGCTCGGTTGCCGGCGAGCACGTGCCGCAGCACCGCGGCGGCGTGGCACGACACCTCCAGGGCACTCAACTCGTTTTCACTCTTTTCGGCTTTAAAAAAAGCGCGGCCGACGAGCGCGCGCGCGAGCAGCGCGCCGAGGGACACGTCGCCTTCGCCGTCGTCGGCGACGGGCGCG
>Ga0209666_1000180_pt1 | contig 50233 bp, 61 predicted proteins | sample SaaInlV_125m_DNA_FD_184679 | JGI IMG/M metagenome (GOLD analysis project Ga0209666, IMG submission 184679) | Marine microbial communities from expanding oxygen minimum zones in the Saanich Inlet - Saanich Inlet SI037_S3LV_10m_DNA (SPAdes)... | ecosystem: Environmental > Aquatic > Marine >...
ATAAGATGTTAATGAATCGGGGACTCCGTAGAATGCTGGGTTACGCTTGATGAAGTCTGGTAGAGGACTCGATGGATTCGGTAGAACGCCCAAGAGTGTATCTTGCTTACTGGTGGACTGCGATACTTCAATTAGTTCTTCTTGTCGCACATTGATGTGAGAAGGTTTCCTATGGTCTAGGTCTTCTTTGATAGCGATAATCTTTGAGTTGATTAGCCTGTTTGCGGTTTTACGAGATTCTGTTGCTCTGAATCGTCCTTGACTCGTAAAGGACATAGTTAAGTTTGGATATCTTTGTGGGGTCACGTCGTCGTATGCTACTTCGACCACAACTGATGGTTCCACAAACTCTAATCCTGCCTCTTCTAGGCCTCTTGGTGCCGGAATAACTCTTTCTTTCTCTGGGCCTTCTACTAACGTTCTAAGGGTTATTCGGTCTTCTTTCTTTAGGGCGATTTGTGCCTTGGCGAGTGAGATATACTCTGCTCCATATTTACCCGACGGTTTTGCTAGAGCAATAATTACATTCGGTATTTCGTTACTTTGGTATGCCTTTCCTGAGATATCCATTGCGATTATGGTGGCATTGACTGTTCTAGTAGACTTGACTAAGTATCGTTCTTCTCCCTCTATCATCATCGCTCCCGATGCTCGAATCTTCACTAAGTTCATGAATCGCTTTTTTAGTTTGGCTCCGACTGGCTCGGTTATCTCGAAGTAAGTCGATGGCACTATCCTTTTAGAAGAAAAGACTTGCATCTGGTCCATCATTATTTCCACAGGAATACGCTCTGAGTTAACCATAGATACTCGATTTATGGTGAATCGCATTATTCTAGCATCCATTGGGCTTATTCCTTCGGTCCGAATCAGAGCGTTGCGAGTTTCGTTTTCTCCTTCTTCATTACCAAAAGCATCTATCATAGATATCCTACCTACTAGTACTGCTTGTTTAATCTTATTTGCTAAACATACTCTCTCTAGGTCTCTACAGATATAATCGTCGTAGATGACTGTTCCATTACTGAGAACATAGTAACTCTTAGGCTTCTCGGATACGACTTTTCCTCTTCTGCTTCGCTGAGTAGTCATGCCGGGAGGCGTACTTGTTCCTCTTGGGTCATAAACGAGAGCAGCGAGAACACCTCGTGCTATCGGATGAGCGTATACTTTCTTTTCATCTTCTAGCATTGCTCCCATGTTTCTGTACTCTATTTGGATGTAATCTTCGGGCTTGTATATGGCTCGAAGGGCGACTGCATCTGTGTGTCGCTTCTCCAGTCGCTGGCAAGTTGGAGTCGACTCTAATTCTCCTTCTGATTCGTAGTCTTGTCCGATTTGTACTTTGTCATAAAATGCTGCGACATAACTGGAGTATTGGTCGAAGTTAGCAAGGACTCTATCTGGGTGCGCATCCTTTGCTGGATTAAAGGAGTTCAAGTCAATTGGTGCCACAGGTATTGCTGCGAGACCGGTGTGTTCTTTGTTTGGCTTATTCGTTGTCGGATAATGTAGCGAAAAGAAGGCGCGAACCATTTCTCCGGGTGCGTTTAGTTTCAAGTCTAAAAATGGTCTAAGGTTGTTTCTTGCTACTTCTTCTTTGAAGTCGCCCTCGGAAAACAATGTTACCTTGAGGTAATCCTGCATCTCTCTGAAGTTCGTAAAGTATTCTCTTTCATTCATTCCGAACCATATTTGGTAAGAATTACCTGTGAACATGATAATACACGGGTGTCCCATATCGAACGCCATTATTTTGTGAATCTTCTTGATGCTGGATAAAAGACTTTTCGAAGGAAGATTCGCCGGGTTGTTTATGTTGATGACGCCCATCTTGAGGCTTCTTCCTGTATTGGTCGGAGTCCAAAAGAGTGAGCGCAACGAAGAATCCTTTCCTGCGGGGAACCCGTCGACTGACTCGGACTTCATAAAATTAGCAAGGTCGTCTTCGTCGTTTAGTGTGAATGGTTCGCCATCATTTGTTGCCTTGGTTATGTTTTTGTTTGGTCCGCTTGCTGTTGAAAAGGTGACCGCGCCTAGTGGGTGATGCATAGTGACTCTAGCGGTAAATGGAAGGACTCGTTGCATATACTGGGAGATTCTATATTTTATTTTGAGTACCTGCTTGACTGCGCGTTGGTATGCTTTGTGGTTTCTTCTGTCGCTTCCATTCAATGAAAGAAACTCGTCTTCCTTTCCTAGTTCCTTAGCGTAGTAGAGGGCATATTCTTCTACTGTCATTGGAGTTGTGTCCCACTCGAATGGGTCCGTGTGGTCGGTGACTCGTCCGTGAGTTTCAATAACTCTTGCCATGAGGAGCGGTTTGATTTCCTTGACTGCTTCCTTGTAGGAAGAAATTGGGTAAAGGACTTTGCCGTCTGGCCCTCTCCTAAAGGCAGTCTGGATGTAGACGCCATACTCTGGTGAAAAGCCATAACTTAGGTTGCTGAGGAACTTTTCAATGAAGTCGTCAACATCTTGCTCGCTGGGTTTGCGACCCTTTACTTCGATATAATCGAGGTACTTGGCAAACTCCTGCAGCATGGCTGTTGGGTCTGGCATAGTTACTCCGATGGCTTCTTTGTTCAAGAAGTAGTTGGTGCTGGCGATGGAGGGATTCTACGCAATCCTCCGGGTGCTGGTGAGCCGTACATGGTTATAGAGTCGTCTTTGTGGTCGTCGTACCACTTTTGGAAGAACGGTAGGGCGTTTTTTATGTTGGAGAAATTGTGGTCGATGAATCCGTTTAGGCAGTTAATGCTGGCACGGTCAAACTTTGACTTTCTATTCGTTGCGCAGTGTTCAGTTTCTTCGAAAGGGTGGCCTTTGTGTCCGTAGTGCTTTCTGTGAGCGTGGATGCCTTCTTCTGGCGATTTCCACACCGCATAACTTCTTCCTATTCTGCTAAGGATGTATTCAAAATCTTTAGAAAATCTATGGGATGTAAACTCGTGGACCATGAATGCTAACGCTGAGGCTGGAGGCATGCTAAGCAGTATCCCTGATTTGAATCGAACATATCCTATTCCAGACATGTACGCGTAACCGGAACTGGTGAATCCACCGCTCCCTCTCGCGCTTGTGGGTTTGTCGTCGCCTATTGCCATTGACACTACACTGAGGGGTTCATTATCCTCCCACCCTGTCTTCTGCCATGTCTCAGGGCGTTCGATGTCTCCGGATTGATGCAGTTTACCTAAGGTGAATGTAGTCTGTGTTCCTGTGAAGTAGTTCATAAAAGCCGCCCACGCCTTAAGCAATGACATCATCTCTTTCATTTCTGCTCCTCTAGAGTCTGGGTGAACTGCAAGCAAGATGTGGTTAGCGTGAGGATATTTGTTTTTCTTGTACATGCTGACGCAGTTTTTGCAGAATAGATGTTCTGTGTCTGCTGGGACAGTATAGTTAACCAAGGGTGGTTCAGTCACTCTATCCTTTTTCTTCATGGCGACCACCACTCGGGGGCCTCCGACTCATCCCTTACTAGTCTCATGAAATCTTCTAGCGGGTTTTCGACTATAAGTGCTACTGGAGGTGCTACTGGTCCTAGTCCGGGTGGCGCAGGCGGAGGTATCATGATTGGACCCACGGGTGCTACTGGTGCTACTGGTGCTACTGGTGCTACTGGTGCTACTGGTGCTACTGGTGCTATGGGAACCACTGGTTCCAGTGCTTCCCTTTGTGCTCCTCGCTGCTCAATTAATTGTGCGAGAGGGTGGCCTTGTTCGACTGCTGCCACTCCTCGTTCCCCGTATCGTCTTCCTCCGAGTTGTCTTCTCAGGGCTTCTCTTTCCATGCCTTGTGCAATCATGTCGTCTCTAAGTCCCAGAGGTATCGCTAACTCTGCTCGCATAATCGAGATAACTACGTTATACGCTCGGAACACCATGTTGGTTGCTTTGATTTGTTTCTTCTTCTCTTGCTCTGTGAGCATTTTAGTGAAGTCTTCTCGGAGTTCTTGGTAGTTGGTCGCTGCTTTGATTCGGTAGGATTCCAGTGATGTTGTGATGGCTGCTGCAACCTTTGCTCTATTACCGAACTTAGTATAGATGAACTCTATGTACTCGTTAAGGTATTTCTGGTATTCTTCTATACTGATGATGGTTCCGAGTTCGGCTGGGTCCACCGTGAGTAGGGTAAGGACATTCGTTCCTGACCAACTAGGGGGAAACAAGTCGAAGGCGAGTCCCGTTGAGTCTGTCGCTGATTTGACTTGCTCGAAAAGCGTGTCAAAGAACTCGTGAGGTACTGCTTCGTTGTTTTCTAGAATCTTATCCGAGCGCTTTCTTAGGCTTGTCCACAGAGCCTTTGCTACCTGCCCTTCTTTGGTTAGTCCGCCTGATTGAATCGCAAAAGCAACAGATACAGTGAACTCATTGAATGCCCCAACATACTCCAGCATCACTTCTTTGAGCATGGGAATGTCTACTTTGTAAAATATAGTTCTTCTGTCTGCCTCTCCGGTGAATTGTACTTGGCCCGGGTCTCCTCCGGGCGTTTTGTAGACGAGTTGAGCAAGGGGGTCGCTCTTATCTGGTTCTGCTACGAGGACTTTTGCTTCGTCAGAAAGTGCGGTGGCTAACCATGAGACTTCCTTTAGAGTTAAGTCGCCCTTGTAGAAGTCATCGAATGTTCTGGTATCAGTGGCCATCCCTCGTTGGGTCTTTAAGATAAGTTGAGTATACAGGTTTCTGTGCACTGCTAACTGTGCCAAAAACCCTTGATTATTCTTGATGTTCTTGCCTTTTTTCAGGTAGTCTTGTTCTTCTGGTCGAGAATCCTCGTTCGGTGTGTACATGTTTGGAAAGAGCATTGCTGCTGTTTTGCTTTTCTTGTCGGGCATTATGTTAGGCGAAAGGTAACCAAAGTTGAGTTTGTCGCTGCACTTTATGGTGAATAGGTATGCTTGTAGTGCGAACAACTGGTCCACTAGTATACTGTAGAAAACGATAGTCTTGGGCTCTGGTATGGCAACGAACGACTTGTTTTGTTTTTCCACGAATCGGCTTTGTTCGCCACTGGGAATTAGATTTGATTGACTCACTGTAAAGGTGAGACCCGTGCCTTCGTATTGTAGTGAGTAGTCGTATGTGTTGTCTCTCTTTTCTGGGATTCCTACAACGGTGAACATTTCTTCTTCGTAAGAGTTGAACTCTCCGACTAGTTCTGCTAGTTCGTTTTCTTCATCATTCGAGAGCCCCACATTAGGCTTGAACTTCACCGTTTCTCCGTTGACGAATCTAGAGGTGGTTGCTTGGATTAATTGCTCGATTAGATAAGTAATGGCCTCTTCTATAGATGAGTCCTCTGATAACTTGTCTCTTGATTCTTGTATTTTGTTTGCTATGGACATTTGGTCTGGTGTTACCCCTAGTCCTCTATACTCAGTTGAGGTAAGTATTGCTCCTTCTAAGTAGTCTAGTATGTTATTGTCCCCTATGCTTTCTAGTTCAGAGTTTAGTTTTATTGCTATTTGTGTAGCGAGTTTCTGGAGTGGTATGCTTATGTTGCCGTAACCATAAGTTTGCATCATGAGCGTTCCTATGCTTGGCAGCATCAATCTGAGACCATCTGAGCCTTTGTTGAGTTCTTGGTCTAACCAAGAAACTTGACTCACTCGGTAATTGACGTCGTCTCCTCTTTTTTCGTAGACGTAGTTTATTCCCGGAATGGGTGTTCGTTCTACGATTTGTCGTATTGGTGTGCCCTTTCCGTGCGGTCTTCTTCCTGCGTCCGCAGGGTTAAGAGTTCTATAAACGAATGAAATCTTGTTGGTTTCTGTGTTGTAGGCCATTCTATAGTCACCAAAAGTGTGGTAATAGATTAAGTCCATTAGGTTAAGTGGTGACCCTTGGACGCCACCGGATACAGTTATTGCGAACATCTCGTAGTGCCTAAGCATGTGTTCGCTGATTGACTTAGCATAGGTTGCCACCATTCCGCTGCCGTCTTTTTTCGGTTGGTCTTTCTGCCCTTTCTTGCCCTTCTCCTTCTTTGGAGTGAGCGTTAAGTGCTTTTTGTCGGGGAAGACTGAGTCTAAAAGGACTTTGACAATGTCACCGGGTAGTCCGGTGGACTGGCCCTTTCCTTTCTCCCCGTCTTTGGCCACCGGTATCACTTCCGGCTGATTACTCCGAACTGGTTCACTGGCCCGCCGAATAGTGGTTTGTATTGCTGTGCTACTACCAAAGAGGCGACAATAACCAGAAGTGCCCCAGTTCTGACTCTTCTTCTGGTCGCTCCCATCTCCTTAGCAAGAGATGCATAGACCGGGTTGTTTGCGTCGAATGGATTCCATAAATCGCCCATATTTTTCCCTCAGAAGTAGTTTTGTTGGCCGTATCCGTTTAGTGCTTGGAACCCTTGTGGAGAGGCCGCTCTAGTCCCACTGATGATGCCATAGGATTTAGAAGCATCCATTGCTCCCTTGAGAAGCAATATGGTGATTAAGAGATTAGAATATACTTGAGCAGACTTCCAAGTGTCTTTCTTAGGCTTGACATAGTTTCGTAGTCCTCCGACTCGTTGTACCTCAGAGTAAGTTCCTCGCAAGGTGATTCCAGCAAGAAGAACTGCTGAGCCTAGTTCGAGCACCGCCCAGTGCTTGTCTTTGATTCCTAGCGTTGTTTCGTCCATCTAATTCCCCCAGATTGCCTTTCCGCCGTCGAGTAAGGAGTTTATTCCAGCAATAGCAAATACAATACCTAGTGAGTCTCCTCTGTCTTTTGCTAGTTTGGTAAAGCCAACAGTGACCATTGCTGCTCCTAAGTATATTTCAAGTGAGTCGAAGTCAATCATAAATCCAAGCAACTCCTTTGTCGTCGGTTCTTATCTTCCAAGTACCGCCTTGGATGATTAAGAGTGGCTTGCCGTTCTCCGGCATGGTTGCGTATAGTTTAGGGAAGTTGCCGTCTTTGGTTTCTTCGTTGAAGGTGTGGGTGTATTTTTGCTCGGTCTTGCCTGTTTCTTTACCAGACATGTAGCCAATTTGCCAGCACCCACCTTCACCGACTTGATACCATACGTCACCCATATCGATTTTCTTTTTCTCGATTTTCTCTGGGGCTTTGCCGTTCATGTGCTCGTAGAGTTTCTTGCCCTTTTCGATTTTGTTCTTCGGTGGGTTACTTCTAATGGCTTCGCTTTCTTTTTTCAGGAAGTAAAGTAAGTGGTGGCTAACCATTTTCTTAGGCATAGCCATTACTTCTTCGGGTGTCACCCACTTGTGAGAAACGTGTTCTTCTGAAATTTTAACCTTCTGACCCTTCTTTGGTGTAGCAATGTAGGCATGGTAGACTTTCTTTTTCTTGTCGTCAATGTGCGGACCAAGGTTCACTTTGAGTGTAACATCGAGGCCTGCTTCTTCTTGAGTTTCAATCACGGCTGTCTCTCTTGGTGTTTCTCCCTTTTCGACTTTACCTCCGGGGAGTTCCCAAAGGCCGTGCTTAGAGGTCTCTTTTTTGGAGCGCTGGAGAATCAAGAACTTCTTACCTTTCATAACGAAAGCCCCTGCTGTGTTACGGTATCCCTTGACTTGAACTGATAGTCCCCTGAGCGGAAGGGGATTTTCTGCAACGTAGTCTAGTGAATCTGCTATAGTGTCTGCATCCTTGGCGGTCACGCTAAGTTTACTCTTCCACCATTCGGGAGTATCCAGACCGTCTTCGTATGTTTCTTCGAGACGGTCAGCGGCTTTTCCCAAGCGGTGGATATCGCGAGGAACCATGTAGTTTTCAGTGTGTCCGGGGTTCTTCAAGATGTAATCCCCTGCTGGGTGTTGATAGACTGAACTCATTTTGGCTATTGCTGCCTGTGCTTGGGCTTTGGTTGTTCCTTTGGGGAACGCTGCTTTCAGTGGTTTAAGTCCTGCTGCTCCCCCTTCTTTAATCAAAATGGATTCAACTTTTGACTGAATGCCTCCGGGGTTGTTTGCGCTGTATCCGGTTCTTCCCATACCACTTTCATCTGAGTGACTTCTGTAAGATTGGTATGGTTCTTCATCTGGGTCTTCCTTAGGATATCCCTTATCATCTACTATACTAGAGTAGAATGCATGAGGATTACTCTTTACTTGGTACTTAGTATAATCTCTAATGGTAGGGTAGAGTCCAGTAATGCCTAAGCCTGCCGCCATCTGTAGGTTTTCTGCCTTGTCGTCAAAGACCATTCTTACATCGTATTTGCTGAGTAACTTAGCGTATACTCCTTGTTTGTATTTTTCAGCGGTGTCTGAGAGGTTCGCTTTGAAGAATAACAGTTCCATATCGGTGTCGTCCTTGAAGATAGGAAATCCTTTATCTTCTAACTGAGTTCTTGTGACATCTCTATACTTGGCGTTTCGCGCAGTGACGTAAACGATAGTGTGTCCTTGTTCCATTAGTGTGTTGATTAGAGCAATCGAGCCGGGAACTACTCTGTCTTTTCTTAGATTGTCAGGCGAAAAGAGGAACTCCATTGCTCGCTTTCTTGCTTTGCCGGGAGTCTCAAAGGTCTTTTTGCGCTTGGTTCCTCTTTCCTTGTCTATGTAGCCTGCTCGCACTGCGTCTTTGTATCGCTGAGTGACATCGAGGATGGTGTCGTCTATGTCAAAAATGACAACACTTGGGCTTCTAAATGAGGAAGAAGCCATTGGGTTTTTGCGGGGACCGGACTCTATTTCAGAAGAGCACATCGAGCAACGAGCCAAGTTTGCTGCGTTTTTGGTTCCGCAGACCTTACAGTAATTGCTTGCTCTCATCGGTTAACCCACGCAGGAGTCAGTAATGAACTTCTTGGTTAAGTAAGCCTGATGGCGAATATCTCTTCGGCAAGGTTGCGAATCCCTTGCATGGTCAGTTTCTGCGCTTCAAAGGTCTCTCTCGTTTCCCTGTTTTTGACTAATGGGGCTAGAGTCTGTGTGCTGATTCTGTTGGCAAGGTCAGTCATTCGTGCTCTGCCCTCTGCGCTTACAACGGTTGGCACAAGTGCTGACATGGCATCGCTGAGTGCCACCCGTATAGTATCGTGGGACCTGTCGATAGCGTCCTCTAGAACACTTAGGCTGTCTCCTGCTCCACCCCTGCCGAACAACTCGTCTGCGCTTTTCTCTATACTTTGGCCTCCGATTTTGTAGAACTCTTGAAGTGCTTCGATGGCGAGAATGTGAGCATCTATAATCATCATCCAGTTAGCAGCGTATCGAATGTACCGGGGTAGTCCATTCTTTTGTGTAATTTGCATAATGAACTGCTCTGCGCTTTGTCTAGTTTTGCCTGCGGGCCAGTCCCTTTTCTCGCCCACTGCACCTTGATTCGCAACGCCGGGTTTCATTTGTTTGAAGAGGCGTAAAATTGAATCGGTGTCTGCGTTGGATTCTCCGAGTTGTTTCGTTAGTTCGGATAGTCTTTGCATGTCAGGAGTTAGATTCGCTGGGAGACCCTTGCCCAGTCTAAGTAAGTCGTATTTCATTTCTGCTAGTGTGCGCATTAGATTGTAGTGTGAAGCGTTGGTTTCGGCGTCTGCCACTGATACTGATTGAATTGCTGGCAGTGCGCTTAGATATGCTGCGATTGCCGATACATCATTATCTTGGTAACTAGGCATGGTGTTTACATTGCTTGCTATGTTGTTTAGTACAGTCTGCCCAGAGATTCTGATTGAGCGGGTGACTGCTCGGTATGCATTGGTGAACTTCTGGAATAACTGGCCCTGTTCGACGTCTTCGGGAAAGTGCTTGAAACTAAGTATTCCGCTCCCCACATCGTACTCGGAAGCCGTTCTTAGTTCGGTTGGAGTTAGAGCGTCGTTGGATAAGAAAGGGGTTTCCTGTCTAATTCCTTCTACGAGGTTATTTACTAAGTCTCTAACCATATCAAGCACCTTGTATTGTTCTATTCATGTTCAGTAGTATGCGCTGAACTGCCGAAGTGAAAGATGGAGAGCGAGGAGCCTCTTCTAGGGCTTCTGTTATTCTGTTGTATTCTTCTCTTAGTTCCCTGCGAGTTCGTTCCCGAGTTTCGTCTGTCATAACTGTGTTCATTCTATTGGTCATCTCTCCGTCAATAACCATTAGTTGGGCTAGCAGGGTAGATTGAATGTATCCTGCTCGGGGTCTTTCGTCAAACTCGTTCTGAGCAATAGACTGTCGTAGCCTTTCGAGTCGGTTGAATTTATTTGTCCCCATGATGTTTTCAATTCCTGCTTCTATTCGATTTCGGGTTATTTCGAATGCCGAGCCTTGGGTTGCTTCGGTGAGTGCTCTGAATGAGTAGGTTACTACTGCCATTACAAACTTGAAGTCGTCTCCTCTCATGTTGTAGTCGTACTTTGACGTGGCTATCTCAGCGATATCGTATGTCATCTCAAGTAGTGACTTTGGTCCTGCTGCATCAAATGTGAGTTGGCTGGTGGTCGTGGGGCTGAGACCTTGGTCTTTGTTCCGTGTTGCTGTTTCGATATTGCCCAGTATTTGTTGAATGTTTTCAGGAGCAGGAGAGTCTTCCATTTTGAATAGGTCCGCATTGTTGTATAGTTTCTTTACTCGGCTGTCGTTTAGGAAAGAGGTTGTTTGTTCAGGAGTGGGCGGGTCACTGTATCCAGCGGTCATCTCTGCTATCTCAGTTGCTTGCTTCACGGTTATCTTGAACGTGCCTCCGCCGAGTTTATCCACTACCAGTTTGTCTGTCAGTGCTGCGGGCTTTTGGAAGTAAGCCATCTGAACCGGGGTTAGGTTTGAGTTCGTTGGGTCGTCCATGTTGATGATATGTGGAAGGTTTTCCAAGAATCCGTCCATTATGGCGTACATGAGTTTCCTCGGCCATCTAGGGGGAGGTGAGGGGTAAAACCCGCCCAAGTCAGAGTAGTAACATAGTGGGCGGAATCCTCTGTGGCTAAGTTCCTGTCGGGGGTCGGCTGTTAGTGCAGAAAGGACGGCAGATAAGTGGCCTTGTGTGGTGTATCTGTGTTCCAGCCACCGACTAGAGTCTCTTGCTCTCGCTCCGAGAGTCAAGAATGCTCGGAGGTCTTGTAGAGGAGAGATTCTTTGGAATGCTGTAAGTGACTTGAGTGCTCTTGGTATCGAGTCGCTTCTTCCCATATTGGCGGGGTATCCTTCTGCAAAGGAAACTATTGAGTTCATTTCCTTGCGCGTCAGTAAAGACTCAGAGTATGCTGGGTAAATGAAAAGTGGCTTGGCAACGAATACTCGTTGTCGCCCTTCATAAAAGGCGGAGGGCTGTTGTGGAAACATATATGCTAACTTTTGGATGGTTTGTTTGTTGGCCTTCAAAGAGGGTACGTTTCTAATCAAGGTTCGTAGCAATCCCCTGTTGGCTGAGGCTGCGAATAAGTAATCTGATAGAACCTCTTGGGCAAACTTCGTTATGTCTTGCGTATTCAATCCGTACTTAGCGTGAATCTTTGCGTTTTCTACTTCGGTGTTTGCCACAGAAATCTCTTTCTTGTCGGCTCCGGAGGTTTCGACTAACCACTGTTGTAGTGCTTTCTCACTTCCATATTGTAGCGGTGTTCGTTGGGTGAAGGGAGTTCTGTCTGAGGAGTTTCTTCTGACACCCGATGATGGATTGTTCTTGACGATTTCTCCCATTTGAAGTAAGGCTGCTGTGGTTGGTGATGAGATTTGCTTACTGTATGTGGATAGTGTTAGTCGGTTCAACAAGTGAAGACCACGGTGAAGCCCTTGTTCAGCCACAATTCTTGTCGCAAGTGCTGAGTCTATCTCTCCGGGTAAGAGGTCGGATAGATTGTTCCCTGTTCGTACCATGTCTGGGTATGGGATATCAGTTGATGGAATCATTGTCAGATTCGCCGGAGGGTTACTTCGTGCGCCGCTAACGGTAGTCACTTCGATGTTAATGTCGCTCCCTGCACTTCGGGCGACATCGCTCAGAGTGAGTCTGTTTCCTTCAGAGTCACTGATGGTGTAATCCGGGGAGCCTCCGGGGTTGCTTCTTGCTATGTTGCCTTTCACCCAGTTGTGAACGCCGAGTAGAGAAGCGCCTGACAAGTCTTTTGGAACCCTTACCATCACGGAAATCACCGGGAGCCCTTAGCCTTCCCGGTTTGGCGACGGACCTTATCGTAATAAGCCCCTCGCTTGTGAGGAATGAAGTACATCTCGTTGTCTTTTCTTTGCACTTTGAACATACCGTATTCGTTGGTGAACCTTCTCCAAGCATCTACGAGTTCTTTGTCGGAAAGTGATTTCTTCATTCCAATGACTTCTGTTCCGTCGGGGAGTCTTGACTTAACGAAGTGAGACTTAGGTAGTTTGATGCGGTAAGGAGCCCAGTTGCCTGTCTTCTTGTGCTTGCCTCCGTGAACCATAACGCTGATGTTTGGATACTTTTGCTTCTTGGACTTGTCCTTTCTCATCTTGAAGTTCATGGCGTCAATGCGAGTGTTGAGAAGGTTGTACAATCCCATGCTCCACTTGTTCTGGGAACCGTCTTTGCCCTTTGGAGGAGCACCATGTCGCTTGTCGCCTGTACCGGACTTGCTTGTCGCTCTGAGTTTCATGCTGAGTTGAGTCTTCGGGTGGATTTGCAGTTCTAAGAACTTGCCTCGACCTTGTGGCTTCCCTCTTGGGTTACCTAGTGCCTCTGCACCTAGTGCCTCTGCAATCTCTGCGCTAGCGTCTCTCTTTTGTTGACGGTTTGCGTCTTTGCCCTTGGTTGCGCCTTCTGCATAGGTGAACTTGTCCTTAGAGGTTAGAGTGACTACCCCTCTAACGGTGTTATCGAATGGAGACTGTATCACTTCGTATGATTTGCCCATCCACTTTTTATTTGGGTCTTTGGTGTTTAGTGTTCCAGATTGGGGGTCGGTTGAGCCTGCCTCCAACCCCTTCAAGTAAACTAGTCCGTTAAACACTGGTAGTCCTGCCTTAGTGGCTGTATCTTGCTTCAATCGAACTCCAGTGAAGGAGGTGTCGCTCTTGGCTTCAAAGATTGTCTTGGCATCACTTGATGGTGTCAAGTAGTAGAATGGTGGCTCTTGTAGGTAGTTTAGGACAGACCGGACCGTTATGGTGTCTCCATGGCTGTATGCTGAGACTGCTTTTGTCATCAATGCCCCTGCTTCTGCTGCAATGGATGTGTCACCAATCACGGTGTTTGCGTATGCGGGACCGTATTCAGCGAGTTTTTGTCTGAGTTCGAGAACCATACCTACTTCGCTAAGTTCTAGTGGAGTATAGTTACTTACTACTTCACTGTATATTTTTCCTCCCTCATCTGCCTCTAGTTGGAATAGAGTATATGTATTGTAGAAATGGATAGGTAGGGAGAGTAGCATATCGTATGCTAGTCGGAACATCTTGTCGTAAGCAAATGAGCCGTATCCCTTTGCTCCTGCTGGGTTTGGTCCTCTGCCGGTCATAATGTCGTAGACCATGTTACCGATTAGAATTAGTTCGTTGGGGTCTGCTCCGGGCGCTGCTCTGCGCAGTAGAGTACGGTGTCCCGGGTCTTGTTCCCATTCTTTGACGAACATAGCGATAGCAATTCTTTGAGATGGAGAAACCGTTGCCGAGAGTTCGGCTCCTACATCAATAGGAGAGTCTCTTAGTGATGTTAGGTATGCATACCATTGGTCTCCTCTTGCTAGTTGTAGCAAGAATGGAGAGTCTCTGACTGAGGTTTTTTCTGGTACTCGTTGAAGGGCTGTCGCCTTTGCGAATCTGAATGCGTCCCCGACTAGTCCTCCTTCGAATACTCGACCAGTTTTGCCCATGAATGCCTGCTGTCCGGAGATAGCAGTTTGAAGTCTTAGATTCTTTGCCGAGAAGAGTTGCTTTGGTGGGTTAGTCATGGCGTCTTCCATGTCGTTAAGTTGACTGGAAACAATCATATCTTCTCGCTCTTCTGTCATCCCCATAGGGTAATCCATGCGGGCTTCGGATTTAACAGTCTCCATCATGGTTCCGTCTGGTCCGTTTGCTGCTCTGATTTCATTACCGTCTTCATCGACGTCTACCAAAACAGTTTCTTCTATTGGTACTTCTACGGGTGAGCCGTGTGGATTGTTAAAAATAATTGTCATGATTGTTTCACCTGTTTGCTCTTTGATTTTGGCTTAAAGTACTTCAGATAAGATGCGTATGCCACTCCCCCGACCAACACAGTTCCAATACTTAGTCCTGCAGAAGTGTAACCTAGTGCTCGAAAGAAACTGTATTTGGTGTCATAGTCTTCTAACTCAGTACCCTCCTTTATGGCTCCTAGGCCGTCCACCGAAAAGGTCGCCCACCACCACCGAGGTTTGGGGTGAATCCGTCTGCGTTGGCTTTGTTGTGTGCGGCCTCGAAACTCATTCCTGCATCCATGTTCTTCTTCATGGCTTTGATGTGTGCTTTCGATGTACCGGGTGGATGTTTGTTTGCTATGTCTGCCTCAGTCATCTTCCCAGCGAACCCTGCGAAGCCCGGTGGGACTCCATTTCTAAAGTTCTTTTTGTATCCACCAATCGAACTAGTGTTGTGACCGAGCGTTGTTCCTACTCCGCCGATTGAGCCACTCCCTCTTGCTGGCCTTCGAGAAGTGCTTCCGTAGTATCCAGAGAGTGATTGAGATACGCCGCTAGCATTTACTCGAAGTGTTTCGAGGACTGACATTTTGTGGTCTATGACTTGGACTTTTTGTGTTCTGATAACCTTGTCGTAAATCAAGAAGTTCGAGCGACCTAGTTCGAGAATTAGACCTTTGATTTCTTTAGCGAGTTCTCGGGATGCGTCGATTTGTCCCTTGGTCATGCCTCTTTCGACAGCCATCATCACCATTTCTTTTTCTTGCAGTTCTGTCATCTTCTGTTGTGCGAGGTGTTCGATTGAAGCCTTTAGTACTGCTCTGGATGCGTCGGCTAGGTCTTTTTCAATCGAGTCGAGTGAGTTGTTTACTTGTATTCGGATGAGTGATGCGTTACTTGGTGAAGGGTCAGCGTTAAATGCACCATTAACTGAATCAAGAACTCCTGCGAAGTCACTGTCGATTCTCGCTCGGAGAGCCTTTGGCATGTTGTTGATTTGGTCAGCATACATCTTTGTGATTTTGTCTATGCGGTGAGCGGTGTCACCAATCAGTCCGTTCCACACCGAAGAGTCGGCAGGCGACCCTTTGTTTACCATTGCTCCGATTGCAGCAATTTGATTTGCTTCTACTTTGGCCTTTCCTTTGGCCATGCGAGTAATTTCAACAAGGGTTGCGTCCATTTCGGAGAGAAGTTCTCCCTCTGTTGTTGCGGGAAGTAAGAACGCACTCATTACCGTCTGCAAGTATTGATTCTTTAGTGAGTCTATCTCTGCATTGTTAGAGGTGTTGCTGTGGTGGTCCAGACCGTTTTGTCTAACGATTCCTGCAACCTTGTCTTGAAAGTCAGACATTATCTGATTCACTCGGTCGGGATTAACTGCCATCGTTCATCCCATACCATCGTTCTTTATGACATCATCGGCGCTTATTTCGTCGCCTTCTTGCTGCCGTGCCTCTAGTGCTCGGTGAACCTGCTATGGTTGCACCGACATCTTTGATGCCTTTTATTGTTCCACTTGATACTCCAGATACGGTGTCTACTCCTGCTCTAAATGCCTTAGGGACTAAACTTATTGCTCCTCCAGCCACGGTCGTCATATTCTTTGCGTATGCTCCCCCGATTCCCGGGATTAGCAACGGAACCGATGCCAGCCCTATCGCAGTATAAAGGACTGGGCGTTTATTGAAAGTATCAACTATTGCGTCTATGCTGCTTCCAAAGCCCTCTTGGATTTTGTCGGGAATGATTCCCTTTGCTGCTCCTTTAGCAAAGGAGGTGGTGTTCTCACCATAGCGTTCTAGTTTGTCTGCGGTGGTTTCGCCCAATCCTGAATAGCCCCCTAGTCCTATCATGTCTTCGACTAAATCATCGGCTACTCGAAGCACATTGGCGGGCGTCGATGTTACTAAGGTTGCTGTGGATGAAGGAAGGTCGAACGCATTACTTCTGGCTTTTTTGAACTTTCTTATTCTTGAATCAAAGTCTGTTTCAAAGACTGTTCCGACTCCGTAAGCAAGAGCGTTAGTTACGTCACTTAGGACTGCGCCAGTGTCTTCCAAAACATCTGAGGCAAAGTCGTCGTATCCGTAGCCCAAGCCTCCTAATGCTGTTGAGCCCGATGCTCCCCACTTTTGGGTAACGTCTTCAACATAAAAGTCTCTTGAGTTAGTGAAGCCTCCCAAGGCGCTTTTTATTCCACTAAGAAATCCTGCGTCTTCGAGTTCGCTTTTTCGAGCATAGTGTTTTGGATTGAGTCTCCACTTGTCGCCAGACCGCACATACTTTGCTCCCCGAGGAAGTTTGGGCTTGGGTGGCTCGGGGACAGAAACTCCCGGTGGTCCGGATGTTCCGGGTTCCAGTAATGCTAGGTCGGTGAGTCTTTGTGCTTCTTGTGCGGCTTCTGCTGCAGCAGCAGTGATTTCTTCTGGTGCGTCGTTTAGTGGATTGTAGACCAATGTTTCTAAGTCAGTCAGTCCCGATGCTTGCAGTTCTCGTTGCTCTACTACTTCTTCTATGATGTCGATGTTTTGCTTAGTGTACTTCATGTAGGGAGTCCGACAGTGTAACCAAAGCGAGTCTCCTTTGCCTAGTGCGTATTTCTTTCCTTCGGGTTTGGTTATTTTTAGTTTGGTGACAGTAAAGGTCTCTCCGTCCTTCGTTTCCTCTTCTGTCACTTCTTTATAGTCTACATACGGCCCAGAGTATCCGGGTCCTACCTTGAAGTAAATGATTTGATATGGTGCTTGTATCATTACTCCTGAAGCGATATCCTTTACCTTGTAGTGAGTTGGCCGAGTTGTATCTTGGTCTTTGAATGAGTAGTCAGAAAAGAACTGAGCGGTTAGTGGTGTTCCAAACTTGGCTTTCCACGCAGCAAGGACTGCTTCTTCTCCTGTCGCCGCTCTATCATCTGCTAGGTCAGTTGATAGAATAATCCCGTCCGGTCTAAGAACACAAGCGGGGTAGTTGCCTATACTGCTTCCGTCAGTTACAGGACTTGGGTTGATATGAACATTATTTATGGTAGTTGTACCAGAGTTGGTCATAACAAAGTGAGATTTAAGAGACATCCCTCTACCTATGGCGATGATGACTCCTCCAGTCTTGAATCCACCAACGGGGTAAAAAGCATTTAGTAACTCGGGGTTGTTCATTCTTGCCATCTTTTCGGCGTCACTAAATGTCATTGATGGTATTTCTAGGTCTAGGTGACCGGGTTTCGGTCCGCCGTTTTCATTCCCGGCCTTTCCTGCATACGGGTGAGAACCGTAACAAAAGTAGGCAGTTAGGGCGAGTTTGTTCACTGCTAAGTAATTGAGTCCGGCTTCCTGATAAGACAATGCAACATCGTCTGGTAGTGGTCGACCTAGTATCACGGAGCATGCTGGTGCGCCTTTGGGATTGTATTTCGCTTCATCGGAAGTCCAGTCATAGGCTGGGTAGTTATTTTTGTTCGTTTCGTATGAGTAGTCCACTCCTAGGTTGGTTAGTTCAGCGAGCATGTCTTTATCGGTCTCTTTGCTCAACTGTCTTGGGACTCTGAAAATTACTTTAGTGAATCCATTTTCATTTGTCTTTGGAATGCTTGGTGGTGCTCTACTTGGTGCCGACCACGAGCCGCTCGTTTCATTGTACCACTCTACCTTTGCTGCAATATCTCGGGCGTCTTGTAAAGTGTTGTTAAACATGAATCCACTTCCTTCGTATTCAGTGGATACCACTTGCCATTTGCCGACGTTGAAAATTGGTCCCTTCTTCTTGCTTGCAGGTCGCGGGTCAGAATTAGGTGGTTTCTTTGGTTGACGAGTGAGTGTGGCACAATTACTTTCCAGTAGGTGAAAGTCTCCAGCGGGTATTTGGTAGTCATGAGCGTAAGTCCAATATGGGTCTTTCATCTCTCGGTCTGCCATTCCTGATTTGTTGCCACCCGATTTGGTCTTCTTTGGTAGGACGAAGAACTGCATTACTATGCATATTGGTACTCCTGCGGGTAGCCCGTATCCTTGTTCCTCTACCATATCCCATCCCAAGAATGATTCTTGGGCGTCAAACTTGGCCAATGCATACGATGCTCTGTGTGCGTAATATCCGTGATATGAGCCTCGGGGTGCGGGTGTGCTTGTATCTACACAGTTCATGCTTGATGCTGGTCTGCCACTGAATCCATTCTTCCAAGAAAAGTTATCGAAGTTGCCGTCCCAGTAAGGGTTCTTAGCAGAGTCTTCTCCTCCTTTGGCGGGTCCTGAGTGGTCTAGTAATGCCCCCAATCCAGCAAACCCTATGCTGGGGCTCTCATACATCGGAGCACTTTGACTAACCATCATAGAGTTAGTACTTAGTCTATACTTGTCTTCCTTAGATAGTCTGTCTATTGTATATCCTTTAGGAGATGTTGTTGAAATGCCAACTCTGAATCCTTTCAAAGTAGGATAAGGAACATTGAACTTTAGGTCATGGAATCCGGGTGTCACCTTCTTGATTGTAAGTAGTGAGGGGCCTTCTCCGTTATCGAATGAAGCATACAGGTATCCCATTCCGACCCCTGTGACTCTGGTTCTTATTGTAACCGAGTCGTTTAGTGAAAAGTTCAGTTTCTTCACTACCCATTGTCCTTGTTTCATAATCGGATGAAAGTAAGTCTTCTGATTTATTCGCATTGCGGCCTCGGGGACTGCTAGGCGGTTAACTGGGTGGTATGTCGGTGTGTTACCGAATCCTGTCGGGTGCCTTCCTGCTATCATAACATCATCCCAACAGTCTGCCCATAGCGGCCTTCGTCTTAAGGAAAGCGCTACCGAGACCATCGACACTTGTCGTTTCTGCTGGTGTAATGTTAACAGGAGGCCATCCATTCTGTCTAACATCTACTCTGACGTTATCTTTGAGTAATGCGCTGCGGTTGACCATTTCGCTCATGATTTTCTCGACAACAAACTCCGTTCTGTCAGATGGTCGCATTGAGGAGTCTAATGAATTAACCATTTGTGCAATGTAATTGTGGGCTTGCTGTGTGAACATGCTTTGCGCTAGTCCAATACTCGACAATGCTGAATCTAATTGCATGTGTAGTTGTTCAATTGAGTTAACTGGTAGGGTGACTTGCATACTCCATGGTCGGGTAACTGGTGCTTCTTTCAGTTCTTTTGTTATGTCGACCTTTGCTCCTGCTCGGGCCTTTGCCATAGAAAGTTCTCTTTCTGCCGCAAGGTATGATTGTCGTTGGGTTCTTGACAACACTCGTTGTTGAGGGGACATGTTTCTGCGCCTGTCGTGAGATTGCATTGCGCCGAGGCCCATCAGTGTACCGTTTCTTCTGCCCATTCGAGCAGTTTTGTGGTATCCCCCTAGACTTTCATGGGGGCCTGTGCCTCCGCTTGCATACAATACTAGAGGGTGGCCATTTTTTGCGACCACGCTGTTCTGATTGTTGAACAAGTACGGTTTCCACCCATTCATTATATTCTTAATGTCAGCGAGAGTCTTTTTTGAATGATTGTTATTTCGGGCGAACATCTTGCCGTCGTAGAAGAAATTGTAGTTATACTTATTGCTATTATTTCGCTTCTTCTCGTAGAATTCAACTAACTTATATCCTGTCGGCGTTACACTGTAAATAAGTTGCCCGTGTTCTGGTTCGTTGTAGTAGATGTATTTTGCTGTTGCCTTGAATGCCGTATCATAGTCTGCTATGCGCTTATCGATGGCGGCCTTTAGCATGTTTTGTTTTTCTACGAACCTGTACTCTCCGTTAGGTCCTTGTGGAGCCTGTCCATACTTTGCTGGGTGAGTAGCGTACCATTCCTCTCTGATTAGTGCTCCAGTGTTTAGGTTTGTTACTTTGACTACGTAAACAGTCCAGCCTTGTATTTTCAAGACTGCGGTTGGGGCGCTAACTTGCTCTTCTGCTAAGACGGTTCCTTTGCCTGTTCCAACCTTTGCTTCGTCTCCGTTTCCGGTCCCGGGAATTGAATCAACTGACTTGTCACCGGAATTGGTGTCCGCTTGTCCAGCGTATGCGTCGTTGGCAGATTGTTTTCCTTTGGTTGCTTCTGCTAATTCCTTGGCTCGGTTGTATGCTCTCTTGTTATCTTCTATTTTCTTCTCGGCTTCGGAGACTTGAAGATTAATTTTGCCCATGATGATATTGACAAGCGTTCTGTCGGTATTTGTGAAGCGTGGGTCTGTGGCCAGTTGTTCGTAAAACAGAGTGTAGCGAGACTTTATCCCGAGCGCTATATCCATATGACTGGGGTTTCGTACCAAGTCTAATTTTAGACTCATATTGGAGTTTCTTGGGTCAATGATTTGCTTTCCGTTGTATTCTCCGAGTTCCATAACGGCTCTCATAATCATAGGAGAGTGCATTCCGGGCCAGTGGCTTGGCCACTTTGCTCCGCTTCCTGCTTGAGCGGGTATGTTTGGTACATCGAGTTCACTAAGTTCGGTTGCTTGCCAGTCCGATGGCATTTTGTTGACTCGGGCAGGTCCAGTGTAATCAGACATGAATGCTCTGGAATCATCGTAAGAGACGTACTTCTTGGCAGGCTTCTTTCCTCTGATTTCCATTGGTACTCTATATGATGGGGTAGACAACCGACTGTTAGCAATAACTCTCTTGAGTTCTCCCACTTCACCGATAAGTTGTTGTCTTCGGTAACCTGCTTGTCGAGAATCGATGGTGCCCGACTTGACTTTGTTATCAAGTACATTCATATCGAACTGGACTTTGCGGATTCTCGCGTTGATTAAATCGAGGTTCGCTTGAGTGGTTGGTAGTCTTCCCGGTACGATTCTTCCTAGCATCATTCAATCCTCCCTATGATTAGTCCAACAAATATCGTGCCGACTACTGCCGCCAAGAACTTGCTGGTGTTGTTACTCAGGCTACTCACCTCAGAACGATTGATTCGATGCAGCGGATACGAAGGTGTACGCTCCACCGGCCATTAGTGCTAGGGCAATAGGGTCTTTCTTGCTGTTGTTTCTGTTGGCGACAAATAGTCCAGCCGCTAGCATTGCGAGACCTAATTGTGGACCTCCGATTACTGGAAGGCCTCCATAGATACCTGCTGGGTTAGTTGGTTGGTTTTCAGTTGGGTCTGCAATTAACATATCTGCTGCTTGGGACATCATTGCTGTGTTGCCCAGACCGTAGAATCCGTCTGCTGGAAGGTCTGCTTGACCGGGTCCGTTTCCGAAGTAGTGAAGTTTTCCGTCTCCAGCAGCGGAGCCGAATCCGTGAACCCCGAAGAATCCTTTAGATGTAGGAGTAGGTGTTCTCATGCCGAAGCCTCGGTGAGTGTTGCCGTAGGTATGTCCTTTGTAACTTAGGGTATCTTCAGTTTTAGGTAGTCTACCTAATCTCTTTTGTGTTGCTAGATTCATTGCTGACATGTTATTCACCTTTATCGATACATTCGGTTAAACAGTAGGACCGTTGCTACTCCGACTACGCAGCCGGATATAAGGACTCCCCAAGTTTCACCCGTGCTCCAATTGATGTCACCCATCTCTTTGTATCTGTCATCTTGGAGTATTTTGTAGGCACTGTTACCTATTGGTATTGCACCTAAGTTACCGAGTTCGTGGGATGGAGTTAGTCTACTCATATTAATCGCCTCAGAAGTCGTAGTCATCCTCTGGAGCAGTTGCTGCTCCTAAGTAATCGTTGATTGGGTCGGTTGTGTGAGCAGTTGGCATGGCTTCTTTGTGGACTGCTTCTTGTTTTGTTTTGTTACCAAAACCTGCGAGGCTACCGATTGGGTGAGCGCCCAGTAATCCCTTTATTCCGCTAATCATCTTAGTAGTAATAGGTGCCCGGACTGTGTCTGCGTGAGCCATTAGTGGGTATACTCGTGAGATAGGAACTGATTGTCCTAGTTTGAATTGAGGGTAAATTAATTCGATAGGAATCCAACTGTTTCCGAATTGCTTAGTTGGTGAAAAGGTCTTTGTGACTAACATTACGTGATTGAAGATTCCATCGTTATTTGAATCAACAATGAGCGCGCCCACTGGATATCCTAGTGAACCAAGTAGTGAGCCTCCGAGGATAACGAAGTCGTCACAGTCGCCCGAGTGTATTCCTTTTTCGATGTCTCGAATCTGTCTTCGAGCCGTGAAAAAGAATTCGATACCAAATGGGTCCTTGATGTAGTGGGCGTTAGTTTGAACCCATCTGGAGATTGCTCGGATTTCTCCGATTTCATCGTGGCCCTTGACTCCTGCCTGCTTGATGATTTCTATTGCTTTGATTCTGACTTGTTCGTCTCGCATACCGTCTTCGATGAGGTCAGTTAGTATACGAACTACGCCCTTGAATCGCTTGTCGGCAGATACTCCCGGCTTGAACTTAACCCTGAGTACTCGACCGTCTTCCATGGACACCCGATAGAGTAGTTTGGTATAACGCCTTTGATGGGTTACAATAAAAACAGGGATGAAAGTTAGTATGTCTATGGGAAGGAAAGTAGAGTTCACCATTTCTGGAGAACCAGTCGCTCAAGGAAGACCAAGATTCAGTAACCGAGGTGGGTTTGTCAAGGCTTACGACCCTGCTAAATCTCGCAACGGAAAACAACACGTTCGTTATGCTGCTAAGCATGCAATGGAAGGGGAAGAGCCGTTAGAGGGGCCTCTTCATATGAGAGCAGAGTTCGGTATTATGATGCCTAAGTCCCTCGCTAGGAAGCGCACTCCTCGCTCAAGAGAATACCGAGTAAAGAAGCCTGATTTGGATAACCTGATTAAGTTAGTCAAGGACGGGTGCAGTGGTGTCGTCTACTTAGATGATAACACAGTTGTGATGGTTACTGCTCGTAAAATCCAATGCGCTCAAGGAGAAGCACCATTCACTCGGGTTTCGTTCGAGCAACTAGAAGAACTCAACGCTTCATTGTCAGATTCTTCTTAGGCTTGGTGCGCTTCATCGTAAGATTCTTTGGAGCAGGTTCTTCGGAGAAGAAATCCTCTCCATCATCGAGTCCCCAGTCGTCATCTTCTGCCATTGGTGCTAGTAGTTCTTCTATAGTAGGCTCTGGTATAGATAGGTCTGGTAGTTTAGGCATACCTATAGATGGAGTTGGTAATGATGGCTTATTTCCACCGTTGCTTGATGAAACAAACGACATAAGTTCCTCTGCGCTGTTGAGTAGTTGCTTCCACTCGATTCTCTTGGCTTGGTCTATGTACTCTTCGACATTGACGCCTCTTAGGTTGTCGAGAATGTCATTGAGTCCGTCTTTGTTCTCCTTTAGTTTCTCGACGACGTCTGCAACAGGCTCCAAGTCCAACTCATCAAGTGATACTCCTACCTTCTTGAAAAGTCCTCTAAGTTCTTCCAAGTCTCCGGTGAAGTTGTCTACCTTGTCATTTGCTTCATCTAAAGTATTTTCTAAACGGTCCATCTCAGTCATAATTGAATCTAAATGGTCCAGTGCCTCAGCGGATTGACCGTCGAGCCTAATGGTGAGCCAAGCAATGATAGAGTTGATTGAGCCGTTCATGATTGCTAACGAAGTTACTCCGGACAATAATGTGTCTATTTCTAGGTATATATTCATCACAACAAATGTCGACAGGGCTGGGACCGTGAATACAAACAGGTACACCCATAGTGGGATAGTCCCGCTAGATTCCTCTGCTACGTACTCTTCGATTATTCGCTGCGCTTCTTCCTCGGATACTTCGGACATTTAATCAACTCACTATTGGGCGTCTGCTGCGACTGAACCAAGTAGGTGTCGGGCAATATCTGCTATCTCTGGTTTGAGTAGGTATTCGTAGTCGAACTTGATTGCCCCTGTATCCTTGAATGGGTCTAGTTGAGCAATGATTTCTTCGTAACTGTTGTTGGCAAATATGGCATAGAACTCTGGGCGCTTCTTAAGTTCTGCAATGACTGCTGCCATGACTATTCCGTTAGGTGCTTGACCTATTGCTGTTCGCTGTCGGAGGTCTCTGAGTCCAAAGCATATGTCCCTAAGGTTGCGGACTAGGAGCATCTTTTCGCTCATCGCTTGTAATTGAATCTGAGGTAATGCTTGAGGCATTTCTATCATCGTTACATCAACTGCTACTTCGATTTGTTCCTGTACTGCTTTCGCTACTTGAGGGTCTTGCATTGCAGGGCCGAGTAACTCAGAGAATGATTGGAATAGGATTTGGTTGTATTCATCCTTGTTCATCGTTTGAATCTGTGGTTGGGTCGCCACACCTAGAGTCTGTTCTGTTGTCAATGGTTGTTCTTCAAAGAAAACCCCATCCATTGGTTGCTGAACTGGTTGTTGCATTGGTTGTTGCATTGGTTGCTGCATTGGTCGTGGTGGAAGTTGCTGTTGTGGCACGGGTTGAGCGTACGGGTTGTAGTCTGGTACATCGTAGCCGACTGGAACTTGCGCCTGTGCTGCAATTCCTCCGCCTCTAGCCATTAGTGCTCCTCCGAGTCCGCTGACTGCGTCTTTGAGAGTATCGGAGCCGAGAACATCTTTGACATCTTCTTTCCAGTTGGTTTCCTTTCCGTTCACCATTTCGTCAATCATTTTTTCTTCGAGAGCCTGCTGCATTTTACCTTGGAATCCCCCGTCGCCTGCTCGCTTAAAGGACTCTCTGAGTAGGGTAGTTTGTTGGTTCATGAATTGTTGGTCTCGCGCCATTTGTTCTCGACGCATATCTGCTTCCCTTTGTTGGTCGCCTTGTCTTTGTTGCATCATCAATTGAGACTGCCATTGCTGTTGTTGCATTTGCATTCGTTGTTGAGAAGTCAAGAAGTGCATCATGAACATCATGTTAGAAGAGTCGCTGTTTCCTTCGTTCTTCTGCATTTGATTCATCATCATCTGGTCCATTGGGTCTTGACCTGAATCCATCATTGGCGATAGTTGCGGGGTTTGAACTGGTGCAGGTTGGTGGTTGAAGTTGTTTTGCATTGATGGAGAAGAAACCATTTGATTGGCCACTGCGTTCCTTTGCTTTTCCAAGCCCATTGCTCTTTTTGGGTCGAATCCTTGTCGGTCTAGCCAACTAGCGTAGTATCTCTTGACTTCTGCCATAGGCGCACCCGAGCGGTCACAGATTGTTTGGAAGTCTGGGTTAGTTTCTCCGCCTTGGAAAAAGGGAGTACCATCGTACCAATCTTCGTCGGAAAAGAGATTCTTGAGGAACTTCACTCGTTCCTTAGGTTCTAATGTTCTCCATTTGATGTCTTCGTTACTGTCTTCTTCGTAGTCGTCCATTAATATCACTCCAGAGGGTTTCCGTATTTATCGCAGTCAACTTCTTCTCCATCTTCGATAAAGTAGTATGTGCCAGAGTCCGGGTCTCTGTAAACGACGAAGTCGTCGTCATCTGCATTGGCTGACATCGAGTCAGAGAATGACTTTTTCATCTTCATTATGTTGCCGACGACTTTTCCGCCGAGCATTCCTCCTAATTCTGCTAGTCCTTCTTTGACTACATCGTCGGGGGTTCTTATCTTTGGGTTGTCGCTAACAGGGACTCCGTTTTCCATAAGAACCGCAACGGTTCCCATGAGGGCGCTTCGGAAGTCGGGGACTAAGTGTGGTGCCAAGTATGGATTAGCAATTAACTTAGCGTACAGTTTGTTCACTTCGTCTCGTTGTTCCTTTAATTTGTTAATCAAGGCGGGAGAGACTATCTCCGTGTTCGATTCGGTAGGCGAATCGGCTTGCGCGAAAAACTCGTCTTCTGAGACCATTCAATCACCTCATTCGTACGGGTTGACCTTTGGGTCGTCTCGCTTGTCGGAGTTGGATTCGTCTGCCTTGGTGTCTTCTTCTTCCTCGTCTTCGTCTTCGTAGTCGTCTAGGAATCCTTCCAAGTCCTGTAGGGCTTCCAAGATAACTCCTTGCTTGACTGACTCGATTAGTGTCTTTTCAGTCCAAGCCAGACTTACGACTTTCTCCCAAGGGTACATGGTTAGGACTTCTTGAATCAAGTCGTTCCCATCGTTATCTGTTCCTATCTTGTTCGTCGATTCCACATAAAGCCCTTCTGCTCCCTTGAGGATAATCGCATCGCTGTATACTTTTTCTTCTGCTCCTACTAACACCGTGACAGTGTTGACCTTTTGCTGCATGACCCTAAGACCTTTCATCCCATAGTTAAGCGATACGGAAGAAAATACTCTGTGTAGATTCTAAAAAGATGTGGTCTCGACTTGGTGAGATACAGTAAAAAATGGGAGTAAAGTATTCCGTATCATGTCCGAGGACCGAGATAACAAAACCCCTGCGCCTTACGATTACAATCGTTATGCTGCGGCACCGAAAGTGAATGCGAAAAAACGAAAAGAGCGCTCGACTAAGATGATAGACCCTGAGGACCCGACGACTTGGCCGAGGAAATTAGAGACGAAGCGAGAACGCTTGATGTACATGTTCGACATTTTGGGAGGCAGCAACTTACACGGTTCCTACAAACAAGTGTGGGTCGATGACTTCTTCGATGGGGCTGATTCTAAGCGGGTGAAACTTAGTAGAGATATACTCGAAGATGTAGCAGATTTGAATGCTATTTGGAAAAGTGGAGGCTTTAGGCACATACCTTTACCTGTTGCTGAGTCGTTAATGCTTAGATTTGCTACAACCGGTGCACCGGTAGATATGGACGACCTACTGAATCCTGACCCAGAAACTCGTCCTATGACGCCACAAGATGTTATTGCTATCTCTTTGAAGATAGCCCGCCTGTACTTTATGGGGACTCACCCCGTATTCACCAAGTTAATGCGGCGCACCATTGATGTTTACGGGGAAGAGTTGGGCTTGCGACACCTTGCTTCGGTGTGCGCGAAGACTGCTACCTACGAAGGTATGTTTGACTTGAGTCAGTATGATGACTTGTGACTAAGCAGTAATCTCTACTTCGGATAATTCGAGGCTGTCCGGAGAACTTCCTTGATGTTCTCGGAAGAAGTCTTCCATGAACTGAAGTGCTTTCTTCTTTGAAGTAAAAGAAGCCACTGCGCCAAGGCTGTGAAGTTTGACTGTCGGTTCTCCGACTCGTCGAACCTTCTTTTGGATTTTACTTTCATCTATCTCGGCTTCGTCGGTGACTCCGAGAAGGATGATGTTTTCTAGTTCACCGTCGGTGTTGGTCTCTTGGTCTGACAAGACTACGTCGTATGTTTTCTTCCTACCGAGTTTAGGGCAGTCGGACTTAGAACACCATGTTGCTCTTCGTTGAGGGTTGTGTACTACCCAGACCGATTTTGGTCTGAATGGGTTCCACATCAATAGTCACCTGCTTGACCGCCGCGCATTTGAATGTCTTTGACATCTCTTGGTAGTTTGCATTCAACGCCGACGATAGGTGTTCGAGGGACGTACTTATTTGAGCGAGCCAACTTTGTGACTTCTGCTTTGATGAGGTCGTTGTTAGGGAGAAGTTCTCTGTCAACATAAACTGTGGTTTGGTAGTTCTTTTGCCACCATCCGCGAGTTACTCGGAAGCCCATCATGTTGGTAGTGTTGATTAGAAGGCACAAGGAAGTTGGACCAAACCAAATCTTCCACGAGTCGGTAGGTGAGCACTTGTATCCTGCGGGTGCAGTTAGTTTCGCCAGTTCAGCCATTCTATCTTTTCCTGCAGCGAGTGCTTCCTTGGAGTATCTAAATGGCATTTTGTCCATTCTTTCTCGGATGCGGTCGAACTCTTTGCACATATCTTCTAGACTTGCCTCGGCTTTCTTTGCGGCCTTCGCTGCTTTCTTTTCTGCTCTTTTCATTGGTTTTTTCTTCTCAGTGCTCTCTTTAGCATCAACCTTCGGCTTTGGAGTCTCTTTGACTTCTTTGGCTTTTGGTGCCTCGGTCTTGGGAAAGGAATAGTTACCCGACTTGTATTTTTTCCACAGTTGAGAGATTTCTTTTTGTGGTGTACCTTTGTGGGCTGACCGGAATTCGTTGTATGTGAGATTAGTCGACATCAATTGTAGCCACACCTTCAACTGGTTTAATACGGTTTTGGAGGTTGGTCTTGTATGATTCCACTGCTCTATCCAAAGCATTTGACTTAACTGAAGGGACTGACCTTAGTTTTTTCTTGGTGATTCCCTTTAGTTTTGCTTCCTTTCCTTTTATGAAAATCCATGCCGCCGCTCTAGTGGATTCGTCTGGTTCTCGATTAGGCACAGGCGCTACCTCTTCATACTGTTCTACTATTATGTCTAACACCACAGAGGATAGTCCTATTGACTTACCTATGAAATGTATTTTTTGTATAAATGGGTTTGCTGCTGAATCGTTAGGTTGTAGAGACTTCAGTACTCTAAGTCGTTGGGTGATAGATGCTTCTCGTAGGCCTATCATTCTGAGTTGAGTGGGAGTGAGTGAGATGCCTGATTCGTAGGTAGTGAGTGCTACAATTTTCGGAGCAACCGGTTTCCCTGTGCCTATGACAAATCCTACCTCTGCTGCTTCCTCAAGTATTCTGAGAGTATCGACTATCGAGTATTGATTTAGACTAAGGTACGTAGCGAACCTTTCGTTAATCGGTAGTAACTTTACGACTAAGTCTTCGATGGTTCTTAGTCTGGTTACTCGGATTTTCATCTCGTCTGTTTGGTCTTGTATTCTGTCTCCTTCGGCAGTGAAGTCTTCATCGTTGTCGAATGCTTCGTCTTCGTCGTCATCGTACATTTCGGAGTCTTCGTCATTGTCCACCTTCACTATCTCCAAGCACAGGGGACAAGACCACTCGCCCGTAAAGTCGTCTAAGACTGGACCAGAATACCCCGGGAGTTTTGTTTTCACTGGGCATGACCTAGCAGGCAATGGTGGGTCGTTTTTACAGTTAAAGTATCTCCCCACAATGCTTTCGTATTGATTCGTATCCAATGTATGTCACCCCCTCGTCTACCATGACAGGTAATTTCTTAGAGTTGCTGAGGACTTGTAGTACATCTCTGAGGTCAGAGAATTGGTGTCCCACATCTGTGAAGAAATATGGTATGTTAGCGTCAGCGAGTATCGTACGTATCTTATTGGTTTCCGAGTCCCGTTCCTTGCCGAATAGTACCCGTGCCATGTCACTCCGAGTAGTCTGTCAACCTTAACGGTTATCACGGGGATGAAAGTGTGAGTGATTATGGACGAAGGTGCTGCGGCGTGGAGTAGCCTAGGTTCGAATATGAATCTACCCTCCACTATGAGAGACGAAATGGATAAACTAAGACTTGAGTTAAGGGACTTGAAGTTGGAGGTCGCTAAGGACTTGATGGAATTGAAAGAAACTGTCAGTTCGGTAATCGGAGATATGATGTCAATAGTGGACCGTCAGAAGTCACTCTTAACTCGTGTAGAGGGACTTGAGACTCGGGCACAGGGTTCACCTTCAATTAGTAACACCAGTCCTAACGACCCGTTCAATGCCTTTGCCTATGTGGGCCTTGATGAACTTGTAGAGGACTTTACGGAGGTTATCGAAGAACCACAAGAAGTCGCGATTATCGATGAGCAGCCTGTCGGCTCCGAACTTCCCGAGGAAAATCTCACAATTAAAGATAACGAGGTGGACAAAGTACTTTCTGATGAAGACTTGGCTGCTAAGTTCCTGACCCAAGTCTATGAACACATAGACGAAGTGGGTGGAGTCCTAAACAATGTACTCTTCACTAAACTGTGGAGGGAAGAAGTCGAAGCGACTCCGAACATCAAGAAGTTAGTTAAGGCGGGACTCGTTGCTGACGAAACTATCGAACTACACAAACTGAGTAAGTTGAGAGGGCTCTACCATCGAATCGGAGGAGATGCTAATGAAATCTATGAACGACTCTACGGTTAGGGAATTAATCTTGGACCGAACAGTCTTAGTTGAAATGGAGTTCGGTGATACGAACTGGCCGCACCTCATGGTCGAGGGTAAGGTAGACACCGGGGCGGATGGATGTAGCATAGACGAATCTCTAGCAAATCACCTTGGTTGGAAGAGAAGCGGTTTCAAGACAGTTAAGAGTTCGTTAGGCAAGGAGACTCGGGACATTGTCAAAGGCGTGGTCACCATCAGAGGCATTAGGTTTCATTTGAGAGCAACGGTCTCTGACCGAGGGAATCTTTCTCATCCTCTTCTCATCGGTCACTGGGTTCTCAAGGACTTGCTTAATTTTGAAGAAGAATAGGTAAATCGTTAAGAATGAAACTTAACGGCGTGGGCCAAGTGTGCCACTGCTCTAATGTTCACCGTTAAGAATAAGAGTTAACTGCCTGTTTTCAGCGTTAAGAATGATTCTTAACGTTTCGGCTTTTTCGATTCACTGCGAGGATACTGGTGGCGTTAACTTTGATTCTTAACGGCTTGTGTACCGTTAACTCTTACTCTTAACGTATAATCGTTTTATATATTACATACTTACAGTACACTGTTTACTTATTTCAGCGTTAAGTTTCATTCTTAACGGCTTCAGATTTGCGTTAACTTTGATTCTTAACGGCTCCAAGTAGCGCAGTCATTCGATTAGACCCCGGCGTTAAGTTTGATTCTTAACGCATTGGTCAAAAACACTAGTCAAGGACTATACCCAGTTCCGAGATGATTTCTTTGTACCTGTTTCTAATGGTGACTTCGGTGACACCGGATATGTCAGCAATATCCCGTTGCGTTCTCGGATGATTGAGTTGTCTTGCTGCGACATAGATGGCAGCAGCGGCAACACCTGTCGGACTTTTGCCATGAGTAAGTTCTCTACCTCTCGCCTCACTTAGTATCTCATTGGTTCTCGCTCCGATGGTCGGAGGTAGTTCTAACAGGCTACAATATCGGTTCACGTATTCTTCGGGCAGTGACACGGGAATCCTCACGCGAAGTTTCGCTTTGATTGTCTTATGCGCCCGAGTAATGGACTTCCTCGTTGCTCTAGAATTACTTTCAAAGTCGTCCAGACTGCGAGCCGTCTGCAATTTCTGATTCGCTAGGTACATCGAAGCAGCAACCATTGTGTCAATGCTCCTCCCTCTCACCATGTCTTGTTCAAGGGCTTTGCGATAAATCACCGCAGTTTCTTCTTTGATTGCTTTACTCAGGCTCATGTGCGCTGCAAGCCTAGAGATTTCAATGAGAGCAGACTCCATGTTCCGGTCGAAGGACGTAGCACTCCTTGCTCGCCTTTGCCACTTCCGCATCCTATACATCTGACTACGGGACTTCCCAATGATTGCTCTCCCAGAAAAGTCTTTATTCGACCAGTGAATATCTGTGGACAAACCTTTGTCGTGCCACAGAACAGAAGCAGCCGGACCAGCCCGAGCGTTATCATTAGTCCCGTCGAAGTCGTTCCAGTCTTGCCCCGGGTCAATCATATTCTCCGAGATAACAAGACCGCAGTCAGCACAAGAGCGTTCTCCTCTTCTCTCGTCGTCACTTATTTTGCGTGAGGAACAGTCCGGGCATTTGAACTGCGGTTGCTCCTCCATGCCCTCGCAGTATGTCATTCCTTATTTGAGAATAGCGTAACGTCACTCAACGTCGCGCAACGTCACTATTAAGTACCGTCACTAACACCCTAGGTTTCCGAGGAGAGAAAAACATGACCCGAGAAGAACCGAAAAGCACTCTAAAGCAAATAGATGTGCGATTATTGAACGACGACGCAAGGAACTTTGAGAAGTTCAAAAGGACTCTTGAAGAGAAGATAGGACTAGATTCACTGAACAACACCGATGTAATCAAGTGGCTAATTAAGAACAATACGCTCGGAGAGTGAAGGCATGGCCGCTACCCCCGAAGAATTAGACAATGCTCTCGCGATTATTAGCGAGAACTTGAGTGCTCTAAATAAAGAGCAAAAGAAGACTGCCCGAGGATTCAAAGAATTACTCACCAAGAAAAATGTGAACAGAACTCCCTTCTACGAAGCAGTCTATGAGGCACTTAAACAGAACAAAAGAGTTAGTATGGAAGAGATGGAGAATTTTCCCGCAGCCCCACCCAAAAAGCAGCGAGGCTACCGACTAAAAGCCATTGCTCTCGCAGAGAAGAAACTCGGAGTTAGCATCGAGCAAGAAGGAAACTTCTATGTCATCCAAGAAGACTTATCCCCACACTACGACTTCTTCATCAAGAACATGCCGATGAACAAAGCAACATTCAAATTAAATTGCGAGAGAAGAGGAGTTGATTCAGAGACAATCATGACCGGACTAAAAGGTCGAGTTAGAGGCCTAGGCAACGGTACTATGGAGTTGATTCAATGACCGACGAAGACGAATTCATCGAAGTCAGCGACGATTACAGTGCGTTAGCACAGTTAGACACTCAAGACAGAGAGGTCAAAGAATCCGTTGTTGCATACTTGATGTGGCACAGCGGTGAGATTCTAAACAAGGTGGTTCACCCCGACCGTCAAGCAAGAGCCAATCGAATAGACGCATTGGGCGAAAGAGCAATCGATGCCTTCCGCACCCCAGACGACATAAGAGTGGACTCTCGCAGAACACTGGCGACCAAGTCTATATTCACTCAGTCTTCTATCTCAAGAGAAAAGAACCCAAACAGTATCGTCTGTTATCTCGATGCAGAGATGATTATGAGTGGAGCAATGATTCCGCTTGTGAACCTCGACGACGCATTCAGCCTCGTAACTCCACCAGAGTTAGGCGAAGTCGGATTTAACTTCTCATCATTCGAAGACTTCCGAACAAAATACATCCAGTTAGGGACATATCTGGTCACTGACCCAATGACAGTCATTACCATGTTCGAGCACCTACAGGACTTATTTCTTGAGAAGTCTATCGTCAACTACAACACACTATCCACCTTCCACACTATCGTTCCGCATTGGAATGTAGTTGGTGCACCGGAGCAGTGCGAGAGGACCTTTGACTCACTTTCATCTTACGACACAGGTAAGGTAGTCAAGATACAAGGACAGGTTTCCGAAGTAGGAGACACGATGGTTGTTTACACCAAGATTGCTTTTAGATGTAACACCAACTTGGTAGACGAAGACGGCAACAAACTAGACAGAAAGTGCAACAAAATTAACCTTCAACCACAAAACCCAGAAGAGGGAGTGGTTTCCAAACCGCAACAGTGTAGCGCTTGTGGAGGCAAAGAACTCAACAAGTTGGACTCAGACAAGTCTCGCATCGAGCCAATTCAACGAATACAGATGCAAGAAGTCAACATTAGCGAAGAACCTAAAGCCATCATGGTTGAGTTAAGAGGCAACTTAACAGACCTCATCACAGCAGGTTCTACTATAGAGATAACAGGTATAGTTAGACTAAGTCCTCTCACTAAAGGAGGCATTATGAATAGCATGTATATCTTAGGTCAATCTCTTAGGATTGTTTCCGAAGAAGCCTTCACCTTAGTTATTTCCGATGAAGACGAAGAAGCCATCAAAGACTTTGTTGACACATGGACTCTTGAAGAAAGAATGGAAGAGTTATGCAGTGCATGGATTGGTCACATCAAACTCGAAGATGAAGACGATGATGGCAACCCGACGAAAGAAGACCAGCGAGCAATCAAATACGCTCTTATGTTACAAGCAATAGGCTCTTCGCAGACTCCGTTCGGTCACCGGACTGCCATTCACATTATGATTGCGGGCGACCCGGGAACCGCGAAAACCCTTTTACTTCTAGCGATGCAGAAGATTCTCCCAGCGAGTAGATACTTGGATGCCAGTGGCGCAACTGCCGTTGGTCTAACTGCTGCGGCTGAACAGATAGAGGACTTTTACACAGGGAAGAAACGATGGGGCCTCAAGCCCGGAATCATCCCACTGACACCCAAAGACGCTATCTGTTCAATCGATGAGTTCAATTTGTACAAAGGAGACTTCGGGGACATCAATACCGCCCTAGAAAGTGGGAAAATATACAAGACCACGGGCCCAGTGAAGGGGATACTCGATGCACCGGCTTCGATTTTAGCAGGGTCGAACCCAATGGCCGGAGAGAAGAAGAAGTTCGTTACAGGTGAAGGAATGTCCTTCACCAATCAAATAGGAATGGACTTACCGCAACTCCAACGATTCGATTTAATTTATGTGTTGCTTGATGAAGCGGACTATGACCGAGACCGAGACATCGCTATGTCCATTCTTGGTTCCGGTGCTAACACTATGAGTTCAGTCGACTTGCCTTTCGTGCAACGCTACATTGCCCTCTCTAAGAGAGTCGAACCGGAGTTCACAGAACAGGCTCGCGAATACATAGCAGAACGACACGCAAAGAAAAGAGAAGCAGAAAAGGGAGACTACATGAGAAGCCACCGATTAGTGCCAGCACTACAGAGACTATCTCTCGCAACTGCTCGATTCGACTTCTCCGACAAAGTTACTCTTGAACACGTCAAGTATGCTGAGAAGATATGTGCAGCGAGCATCAACGAAGAAGACCCCGGTCTACTCACTGGCGCAGTCGACAAGGAATCTAGACAAAAGCGCGATGCAACCATCCGCTTAGTCAAGGAACTAATGGATAAGCAAGACTCCACCACTTTACTGCGGGGCGTTGAGCACAAGGTAATCAAGGACTACTTGAAAGAAGAAGGAATCGAATACAACAAGAACGACCTCCGCATCACATTGGAGAGTCTATCATTCTTGACGGTATCGAACAACAAATATCTCTACGACAAGGAGGACTAAACATGGAAAGAACAGACAGAATAAAAGAATTAGCAGAACTACCCCTAGTGACAGAATCACCAAGACAAAAAGTCTTGGAAATATTCGAAGACCTGTGTATCGCTAAGCGAGACACTCAAAGGTACTTCTTGATACAAGAAGTCTACGAGGCAATAAAGAGGACATGGACGGACAAACCGATACCAACAATGAACGATGTAGAGTTTTACTTAGACCAAGCGGCACTGAGTAAGAAATCAGATTATCGAAAGCACACGAAGTTCGGATATAGATACCTACACGAACAAGGATGAGTGAATTAAAATGGATATAACAGAAGTAATAGAATTGATGAGCATGGTTGACAGCATGGAGAATATCGAAGAGGTCACAGTGACCCTCGGTGACAACCCATCTGTAACCATTAAGAAAAAGACACAGGCGAAAGTAGAGACACCAACGGCTTTGACTCCCGAGCAGGGATTCCACAGCGCACAGACCTTTGCCCCGAAACCACAAGGAAACCAAGCGACTGCTGGGCAGATTAAGTTCGCTCTCGACTTGGCTACCAAGATTGGTGACGGCAATATGGGTAGCGTAGTCAACGGACTCGCTCACGCATTGGAGACCATCGAGACCGAAATCCTTCACCCTGATAAGTGGGCCGCTGAGATGACTAGAGACCACGCTAGTCAATACATCGATGTCCTCGAAGCCCAATACAAGAAGATGCAGAAGCAGAAGGGGGCTTGGGGATGAGCGACCTCATAGAACTCAAAAAGTACCACTACGCTAACAAAGAGTTAGCGGTCTCCAAGATTCAACGAAGGGAGATTGCCTTTGCTTACCAAGGTGACGAAGGAATCAAGGGTCGCGCAAAGTACTTTGAGACAATCGAGGAACTGAGCAAACACCTTCAATCAAAGCCAACCATAGAAGCAGTCTATGCTTCGACGGCTTACTACCTAGACCCACAGATGTATTCGCCCGGCAAGAGAGGACACTTGGGTTACGACTTAGTGTTCGATATAGACTTGGACCCCTCCACCTTCAACAATAGGATAGATTGGATGTATGAAGTATGCTATACGACTAGTATGCTTGTAGATGTATTAGTTAATGAATTAGATTTCAAAAGAGAGACCATGTCGCTGGACTTCTCTGGAGGAAAGGGCTTTCACATAACGATAGAAGACGAATCGCTTAGGGACCTCACCAAAGAACAGAGAGCAGACTTAGTAGACTACATCATCGGAACCAAAGTAGTGCGCTCTCAATTGGCGAAAGGAAAAGGCGGGTGGAACAAGAAATACACTCAGTATGTCAAAGACATCACTTCTCTCGTTGCACTGACCGGAGAGCCCATGGGATTACCGAAGGCAACAGCCAAAAAAATAAGTGACCTCATGAAGAGTGCTGCTAATCGCAACACAGTATCACAAGGCCACTTTGGTCTGTTTGATGAAAAGGTAACTAAGTCTCTACAGAGTGCTTTCTACAATTCTGAGATAAAGAAGTTTAGCGCAATAGACAAGCCCGTGACGACGGACAAGCACCGCATCCTGCGAGTCCCCGGAAGTATTCACGCCAAGACCGGACTCGTTTCAACGAGACTAAAGGTCTCTACGATTGACGAACCCGAATCAATTTTCGAGCAAATCAAGTTGGCAGCCGGAGCGGACGAAGTTGAAATCACATTGGAGAAAGACACCCTAGAGGACTTTACAGAAAAGAAATGGTGGCTCGCAGGAACTCACAAGGTTCCCCGCTGGTTAGCGCTTCACTTGCTACACCAATAAGCAAAAAAAAAAGAACCCCAGAGCGTTAACTCTGGGGTTCCTTTGGTTCTAGTTGACATCCTTTTCAAAACGCTCTACGCGTTAGTCTTAGGGTTCCTTTACAAACCTTACAAAAGAAGTCTTGAGTCCAGTACATCTTCCAGCACTGACGAGTGTCATCCCACACGTCCTCTTGGCTGCAATAGTCACCAGTTATTTCTAGAGTTGAGCGCATATCCATTCTGTCTTGGATGTGCCTACACCGTGTAGATTCAACTTTGTCACTCATCTAGTTACCTCACTCTGAGGCTTTACATCCCCAAGAGTCTATGACACTCACTTAGAATGTCGCTCAATACGGGGTCAATTTCTTCGTGGTTATCGGGTATCATAGATTCGATATCCTCAATTACACGATAGCATCTCTTTAACTCAGCAATTAGGTCAGGTGTGGAGGCAAACATTTTTGCCACCTTTTCCTGTTCTATTTTATCCTTAGCGTAAACACCGTGTGGTTCATAGTCGGGAGCAATTGCCCCAACAGCCCACGGTGTTTCCGGTTCAGAAATCTGGACGAGGTATCTTGCCCCATAAAGGGGGTGCTCGTGCCACTTGATTTCCATTTTCTTAGGTAGACCTTCAAATCGAGTTAAGTCAATTCTTTCGTTACTCATCTAGTTACCTCACTTGGAGGTCTTTTCTGCATTCGATTCAACGTATGCAGTATCATGTTTGTCGAACCATTGGAGTTTAGGTATTTCCGCCTTCTCTAATGCTTCTTCAAGGTTCGCAGCAGTCACTGTAACATCAACAAACTTGCTGAAGTAGTGACGCACCACGTATGTATTTTCACTTTCGTTACTCATCTAGTTACCTCACTCGGAGGCGTCGTGCCCGAAGGCTTTGTTGATTGCATCATTCAGTTCAGCATTGTTGGCTTTCGGGTCGAATATCTCGACAACCTTAGACCAAGTCTGACTTGTTCGCTTCCAATGGTCTTTCCATTTAGTCACTTCGTCAATCTCTTCATAACATCTCTTTAACTCAGCAATCATTTCTTCCACAGTATCATGCCAACCTTGCCATGTGGCTTCGTTGGTAAAATACTTCATGTCTGGCATATTGATTGCTTCTAAGTCAATTCTTTCGTTACTCATCTAGTTGCCTCACTCGGAGGCAGTTCCTAATTCAATGTCTTCAAGTATCTGTCGCTCACAGGTGTTTGAGTCGCAGGAATCAATATAGTCCCCACATACCCAACATTCACCCAGTGTTTTCACAATACTTTCTTGCATTTTAGCAATTAGGTAATAACATTCCTTTAACTCAGCAAGCAGTTCTAACCCCAACGACTGTAAAATGTCGGGGTCAGTGTCGTCGCCTTGTAGTATCTGCTCAGCCATGGCCGAGTCAATTTTGTTATTCATCTAGTTACCTCACTCAGCGATACGCTGAGTAGGAGGTCAATTCGTAAAGTTTCAGCATAGGGTCTAGGCTGACAACCGTAAGGTCGCCGCTACATCCCGTGCTATCTTCACTATCGCACAATTTTTTGATTGCGCTAACGAGAGCGTCTTCACGCTCGTACATTTTCTTCAACTCAGCAATCAGTTCGGGAACTGCTGCAATCGCTTTAGCATTTGCATGCCAAGTCTCTTCACTTCTGAAGTCGCTTTGATAACGCCTAACCGTTGCAGAGCAAGGCTTAATGCGTATCACCCCATAATGGGGATGTTCGGGTTCTATAGTCTCCCACGGCCCTTCAGTAGCCCCTTCAAACTGAGTCAAGTCAATTCGTTCGTTACTCATCTAGTTGCCTCACTCGGAGGCGTCGATAACATTTCTCTTTCTACTCCGCATGATTTACAAGCACTCCATATGTTGAAGTGGCCTGTTAAACCGTACACCCATTTGTGTTTGCATTGTAGTATGTCATCTCGTATGTGTTTTGGTGCGCCGGATAAATCCATGATGCACCATGTCTGTTTCTCTGCCCACTTGATTTGTTGTTCATCAATTGCGTAGTCATTCATCTAGTTTACTCACTCCATTCCTCGGAGTGAGTCGGACCAATCTCTGGTCCTATTGAGACAGTCCGAGCATTGAATGAGTTTAGTTGCACTCATTTCAATCTCCTGTCCATTGCATCTCTTACCACAAGAGTGGCAAGAAAATACAGCATCATCCAATACGGATTCTCTCATCTAGTTGGGGCTTTACATTCAAAGGGAATCTAATTCCATCTGAACTTCTTCACCAGAAGCGACTTCAAGGAAACGAATACGGTTGTACTTGTTTCCAGAAGTCTTTGCTTCTTCTTGGGTTCGCAAGAAGTCTACCTTAACAGGAAGGGAAACTCCCTTCTTGTCAAGTTTTTCCATGAAAGCGTTGAAGTGTTCTTCTTCGTAACCGTTGACCCATAGGGTAACTTTGGTTCCTTCAGGAGAAGTCAATCGAATGGCAGTGTTTGTGCCGTACTTTCCTTCAATTCCGTCTTGAGAACTTTCCATGATGTACCCAGAGTAGATTTGGTCGCGCTCTGCGCGAAGCGTCTCTCGCTCTTCGTATTCACCGGAAGCGACAGCGTCGCGGTCCTCTTTGTTTTGTGCTTCATAGTTCTTGTTGAACTCATCTAATGTGCTTTGTTTATTGCTCATCTAGTCTCACCCTTTTCGGTGATTTTAGGTCGGTGTCGAAGGCTTATGAAAGTGTCGCTGAGCGGGTCTTCACCCGTTCAAAAACTCTCTAATTCCTTCAATACCTTTAGTTGCATCTCGGCCCCTATACGCCTTGGTGGCGTTTCGTTTTCCACTGTAGGGACACTTCGGATTGTTAGCCTTAATCAGCCCCTTATCCTCCAGCCAATCTAGGCGGAGCGGGCTGCTATTTGCGTCGAAAGGTCTGTGAGTATCACAGTATCCATCCTCCAATCCGGGGTTCTTGCATTTGACTATGCGACAGGGTTGCCTCATATTCTTCAATCGAACGGCGACAGCCCAATGCTCTTCACAGTATTGTAGATGATAGGCAGGGGATTTGCTTTTCGCCCGCCCTAACCTCTTATCACAGTAAATGCAGCGCTTTGCCGAAGTTGTTTTCTTAGCCATATTTTTACCTCTAGTGTCATGTTGTTCATACCTCCCAAACATTATCAAGACTTCTAGACCACGCAGGGTGGTCAAGTGAAGCCTTACTTGCATCGTAACTAGGAACGCCCTTGCCGTAAGGCAATAAGCGAACCTCTTCGTTATGAGTAAACAGAACCCATCCATCCGAGACCAGTGTTGGTAAAAGAACTTCAGGCAAAGAATCTTTCATGAATGAAAGGTCTTTACTTGCTCTCTCCAACAAATCTCGCAGAGTGGCTCGGATTTGAATCCGAGAGTCTACTTTCGCGTTTAGTTCCAACACATAGTTTTCACAAGACTGAACCAAGAGACCCCTATTGAGGTCATCTTCATTCAGTGCGCCAACATCTGCATTGTATTTCTTCACAAGGGCTTTGTGTTGCCCGAGTGGTTCTTGTTTAGGTTTCTGAGCAGTTTGACTTGCTCCTGAGCGGATTACAAATGTTTCACCAGTTTCATTTTGGTGTTGCATCAGTATCTGCTCCATGAGTTTTCCAGCAAGTGCCTTCAGACGCGGGTCTTCGGGCGTTGCTTTCTTGAGTTCATCGTTTGCCTTAATCATCGCCTCGACATAGTGTCGAATTGCAGTTCCTAAGGTTCCAATCATCCTAGCCATTTCTGACTGAGGCATCGGTGGGTCGAACTTCACTCCGTGAGCAAATGCGACGTAAGTCGGTGCACCCAGAGGGTCATCACCTTCACCATGCACATATTTCCACTCGGTCATTGTAAGACCTCCGGTAGTGCGTAGTTGTTTCGTTCACATTTTTCATCGTAATTTTCGTTACTCATCTAGTTTCTTCATCCTATTATCTTAGAATACAGCCATCCAATGACTATTGCTATAGGGGCTATAATGAATAGTCCGATTAGCATTGCTATGATATAGATTACAGATATTGCCGCTAGGCCGAGGCTTTTTCCAAAGCCTGCACCTTCCATGCGGTCCATGTTTTTTCTTGGCCAAGCCAATAAATCATCCATCTAGTTCACACCTCTATGTAAGTAAGAGATTTTTCAGTAGAGCCTGTAAAATTAGAGTACCGTGTTCGGTCCCCTGTCTTTCTTATCTTACCTCTACCCTCTAACTTTTTTAGTGTGGCCGATAAAGAACTTACGTTAGGTTTGTATCTTATCGGTGCGTGGTGTTCCCATCGGTCTAAGAGATTGTGGCTTGTGAAAGCCTCTCCCTTCAGGGAACCAATGATATCCATGGTCCAGTCAAGCATTCTTTCTTTCGCCATTGTTCTCATCTCTTCTAGTGGAGTCGTCTTCCGACAACTCCCATACATGAACATTATAATGAGATTTCCTAACTATTGAATTCCCACCTTGCATAGTCTCTACTCCAACTGAGTAGTCTAATTTAACAAACTGCTTATGGCGAGCCAGCAAGTTACCCAATCTGGGCATACTTGGTGCATGGGTCGGCCATTTCTTGCAGATTTGTAGGTGAATCTCAATAGTCGACAGTGGACCATCTGCGGCCCGTAAAGTCTTCTCTATGTATTGTATAGTTCGTATGTTCCTCTTAGCCATGGTGTATCACCTGACTCAGTGGAAAGTAGTTGATTAACTTGTTCATCTAGTAGAAATCATTCTTCTTCACGAAGTTTCTTTTTGCGTAAGTATTTACGGTTGTATTCGCGCTTCTTCGCCTTTACTTCAGGGCGTCGTTGGTATTCACGCCTCTTCGCCTTTCTTTCAGGGCGTCGTCGGTATTCACGCCTTTGCTCCTTTACTTCAGGGCGTGCGTTGTATTCACGTGCCTTCGCCTTTCTTTCAGGGCGTCGTTGGTATTCACGTGCGTATTCAGCCTTTCGCTTCTTTACTTCAGGGCGTTGTGCGTATTCACGTTTGCGTCCAACTTCTCTTTCGTAGAACTCTACCGCCGCTCGGTGCTTGAACTCTCCGTTACTTGATTTCTTCTCTGCTCTTTGACATATTTCGTCAGAGCAGACTCTTGAGTTTTCGTTGTTTGTGGGTTGCCCACAGTTCCAACATTTTCTCATCTAGTTACTCATGCTTTCACATAGTGGCTCATCTTACTTGGACCAGACTCAACTTTCAATTGAGGTAGTTTCCTAAGTTGAGATGCTACTGCACCTCTACTTGGTAGAAACTTCTGGCCGTGTAGTTTGAACAACTCGGCATGAATACAGTTACTCGTAAACTCCTTTCCGATAGGGTAGGCGTCCACTATTTTGTCGATTCGTTGTTTTACAAATCTGTGCATCTAGTTGGCTCATTCAAGGCCAGAGGTTGGTATTTCAAACGCTCCAGACGGCCCTCGCTTTGCCATAGTTTTGACTTCGATAGAAGCACTCCCGCTTTTGCGAGAGTTCTCTTCGACCCATTCGTCACCGTACTTCTCTCGAAGTTCAGTTACCGAAAAAGCCGTACTGCTTGCTTCGACCACACGGACTCTCGTGAGTCCAATCCAACCAGTCAAACTGTTACCAGATTCATCGGCTAGTGCCTTGATGATATTCTCTTTCAGTTTGTTCCGCGCGAGTCTTACTTCGCGCATAAGGTCAGTCAGTCGGTCCCAATCGTCAATCGCTTGGGTTGTCAGTTCAAAACTTTCTTCATTTTCACTTTCGTTACTCATCTAGTAGTCTCAAAGAGACCTATCGACTCCCCACACTGCTTGTTTAGCAGTGCAGTCGAATCCCACTTTTATAATCGGTTTTCGTCGTAACACACTAGTTACGACTCTAATTGGTTGATTGTAAAAGTTACATTTACTACCAGTGCTCTTACTTGTTTCAGTAGAGTGCAACTTTTCTAGGACTTGCCCAGTAGTTAAGTTACCCTCATCTGACAAAATAGTTACTAGTCGCTGGTGTAGTCTCTTGTGATTCATCTAGTTTGAGAAGTGTTCAATCGCGAACAATCTTCTCAATTTCAAGCAAGCGAGCAGTCAATGCAATATTTTGCTTCTCTAACATAGCAGTGTAGAGAACCAATCGTTCCATTTCCTTTGCCACATTCTTGACTAATGTCTGTCCTGTGGTTGTTTCGGGCTTGTTGGCGTTCACGTTGGAAGATTCTAGAACCTTCTTTGCGACCTTAACAGCCTTTGGTGCTTCTTGCTTTTGGACCTTAAGAGGACGTCCGCGCTTACTTGCAGCGATAGTTACTCCCATCTTTCGTAGGGTGCTAACTCTCGTAGCCACTGCGCCTTTCGACCGGTCAAGATTCTCTGCGATGATATCGTATGACATCGTCTCAGAAATCATTTTAACCAATTTCTTATCCTCTTTCTTGCTCCAATTACCTTTTTTGACGTTTTTACTCATCTAGTTGCTCAGTAAGTACCTCGCAGTTTTGTTCGAAACAATTCCTTGGTCGCCTCCAAGACCGCAAAATACAACTCTGCTATCGCAGGGCTGTCGTCTGGGTCACCAATAATAATGGCAGGAACTTCCTCCCACATTTGGTTGCGTTCAGCGTACTCGTACGCTTTCTCTTTGTCTCCGTCAAAGTCTTCAATCAAGAGAGAGCAAAAGTAACTTGCTCCTCCTTCAATATCAGTTTCGTATTCTGTTATACAGATTTCGTTACTCATCTAGTTGATTCACTCGCAGTCACATTTGACTGCACCGTAAGGTGTCACCTTAGTACATTCGTGGCAATAGTGCCAGTAGTACTTCGGGTTCTCCTTTGCCATATATGCGTGTTCGGGACATAGGTCTCGACAGTGATTAGGCTGGTCTAGTATCACCCAGTTATCTGGGTTTTTATCATAACAGGGCACACAGAAGAATCCACATTCGTGGCATTCTACGATATCCTCTGTTGCTATACCACACTCGTTACATTCGTTCATCTAGTTACCTCATTCAGAGGCTTTGCGCAAGGCTTTGACAACATCGAGAACCTCGTTGCTATCTTCCTCGGAAGCACCAGTTGATTGCATCCAATCGTAGTGTTTCATCAGTAATTCTCTTGCGTCCAACATGGCGTCATTAGCCAGTTGAATATCACCCATAAGTCGCTCGACGTACACCGCAGCGTCCATCAATTCTTCTTGTAGGTGCGTTAGCCATTCGATAGTGTTCAAGTCAGTTCGCTCCATGGTAACTCCGTATTTGGACTTACCAACTTCAGAGCGTTCCTGTATCTTCTCACACACTTTATCTTCTATGCTACTCATCTAGTCACTCTTCTTCACAGTAACTGCAGTCTTTATCGCAGTTACCTTCAGAGTGTATTAGTTGAAGTTGTTCTTCATTTAGTTCATCTTCTGGGTCGTGACAGTATATTCTGTTCATCTAGTAAGTTCACAAGGGCTTGTATTTGCCCCATCTAAACTCGGGTGGTATTTTGACAAAGGCATTTGCTTTGCCTTCACTTAATCCAGCGCGCATTCGTTGGCGCTGAGTCATGCGAGACACTTGTGTTCGTCTTTGTCCCCTGATGTATTTTTCTCTATCATCAGGAACTTTGTCAATTTTTACTCTTATCATTGCGTCGGGGTTTTGTAACCAAGCCGCATAATCAACTCCTTCGATTTCTTGTAAATCTTCAAAGAATTGTAGTAAGTTTCTTCTTATGTGCCATCTACCATATTTTTTGATAGAGGCTCGTGAAAATACCATATCGATAAAGTAGTCGAACCCCGCTCCGGGATTCAAGACCACTAATTCTTTAATTTCTGAATCGAGTCTTAGTCGACTCACACCAAGGTGGCGGCAAACCCCACATCGCTTTGCTGCGATGTTCTTTTGGTTCACGCCGCATTCGGTGCAGAGTTCTTTTGTGTTGAGTCCCCTGCTTTCGAAGCAAGTTCGGTTGCAGTAGATTCGATGTGAATCTCTGTTCTCTTTGCGGCCACTTCTTTTAGCAAGGACCTCCTTTATTCTCTTTTCAGTGATTCTTTTATCACATTTTGGACATTTCATCTAGTGCTCACTCCTCTAGCATATTGATTAGGTAGTTGGCTGATGCTTGCATCGCATTCATCAATCTTTGTACTTCTTCTCTTGCTTGTTGTTCGGTATATTTACCTCGTGAGCAGTCGTTCATAATCTTAAACACAGGGGCTGTTACTTCCCTTGGTATGTTCTTATTAGCGACCATTTTATCATATGCTTCTGATAGTTTCATCTAGTTGGATTTAGGATTTTTTGCATTCTTTGCATTTGCTTCGGTGTCTATTGTGTTCACAAATACTTCCACCTCCGCATTCTTTGCATTGGCTTCGTATTCGATTGTGTTCACAAATACTTCCACCTCCGCATTCTTTGCAGTTGCTTCGTATTCTATTGTGTTCACAAATCGAAGCACCTCCGCATTCTTTGCATCGGCTTCGGTGTCTATTGTGTTCACAAATACTTCCACCTCCGCATTCTTTGCATTGGCTTCGCATTCGATTGTGTTCACAAATACTTCCACCTCCGCATTCTTTGCAGGTGTTTCGTACTCTGTTGTGTTCACAGATAGAAGCACCTCCGCATTCTTTGCATTTGCTTCGTACTCTGTTGTGTTCACAGCGCAGTCTCTTTCCATCCCATATTCCTGTTACACCCCTTTGAGAAGTGTATACTTCACCGATTACTCGGTCACTAGGTTTTACGCGCCCAGTGTGATTAAGTCGTTTCCATAACGGTTCTTTACTCATCTAGTGACTCAGGCTTCATCCCACTCCTTGAACGGAGCAGGAACCTCTGAGTCTTCCTTACGAATTTCTTCTATCTTCTTTTCAAGTGCGTGAGAAAATCTCTCAGCATCTATAAAAGCAGCAAAGAAGGGATGTTCTCCAAGCGCGTGCACAAAATCGTGCATACACTCAACATCGTGTCTAATTGCTCGGACTCGCAGCCCGATGATGTAGCAGACCAGAATGTTAGCAAGAAGTAGTCCGTAAACTAAGTCTGCATTCATTCAAGCCACACTCCATGTTGGCAACTTTGTAGAAAATCCACAAAGTCAACCATTTCCTTCAATTCGTAATCAGGCTGTATAGGCGAATCTTCAATCATAGTAAGCGCATCGTTTAGAGTATTAGCGAACATGACACATAGGTTTCTCCCCACGGTCTTTTTGTTGTTGTTCGTAAATGGCTCTAACCATTCAACCTTCAATTCGGTCTTTATTCCGTGAACAGAAAGTAGTTCACTAGCAGACACAGTCTCCCCATCTAGGGCAGTTGCTTCTGTAGTGTACTTTATCATCTCTTCTCCGGATATGATACCTGCGCCCCAGAGGGCTAGGTAACTTGCTCTTCCTATAAGTTCAGTATTCAATCTAAAGTAGTTGTCATCGACGGCTTCTCGAACCTCAAAGGGTTCGTCGTTTTCGTCCAGTTTTACTAATTCGTATCCCATATTTTCTCTAGTGAAGATTACTCTTCGTAAAGTCTCTTCTTACTTAACCTCTGCAAAATAAATTGTAATCCTTCTGGCACCTTGTTGGTGCTCTGCAAGTAATACCAATCTTCGCATAGTTTGTTAGCATACTCAAGGTCAGTAGTGACTATGATATGCTTAGGTACTTCTTTTAGTTCGTCTTTAGTAACTTTTGTTGGTTGCTCTTTCGCTGGCGTAGTCCACAGGGAATCACTCCATCCGGGCTGCGTTCCAACTGGCTTGGCAGGAGTCATTAGTCGGCCTTTGTGCCAACCTGCTTCCTGTTCTCTCGTTACTATTTCGTCTATATCGTATCCCATAATTTTCGCTAGTGAAGATTACTCTTCAGGAAGTTCCTTTTTCACCGAGTCTAGTTGGTTACGAATCAACTCACCGAGTTGAGTTCGTACATCATCTAGGTCAGCGAATTGAGCAAGCATCAGCATTGCATATCTTAGTCCTTCTAAATATCCTACTTCAAAGTTGTAGGCACTTCCGTAATACTCATTGTATTGCATCTAGTGATGTCAGGCCCTACTGAGTTGAGCCTGTTCTCGGGCCCACTCTCGTATTTCCTCCGGCAGACACTCTAAGTGAACAGCAGTACCCTTTCCATAGTGGGCAATCTTTGTTCCTTTAGGCATCCATGTCTGGCATCGGACACAACGTCCGTTATATTTTGCCACGACAATGTTAGGCCTTCCATCGGTATTATGCTCTTTGATACCTCTTTTGGTATTCAAATGAGCGTGATTTATTCCAAGTTTTTTCCAGTTTAATCTGGATTCATAACTTCGTCTCATCTAGTGGCTCAACGACGAGCGCCTCGGTCCGCTAAGCGGTCCGCAACCTCGTTCCATTTGAAACCTGAATGTGCTCTAATGTGAGCATTGGAGATGGTAACGCTTCGTTGAACTTCCTTAGCAAACTTACTAATCGTATCGATTAGTATCTTGTTTGTGTTAGGTGTCCAGTTACCAAAGACCATGTTCAGTGCGTAGTTTGAGTCGCTGTAAATAGCGACACTTGTTGCATCTGAAGACTTAATCCACTCAAGTGCGTGGTAAATAGCACTTAGTTCAGCAGTGTTGTTACTTCCGATTTCGGCTCCGATATATAGCGGGTGTCCTGTATCAGTGATAACTCTACCATAGTCGAGGTGGTATTCCTCTCCGTTGTCGTGGTTCAGTCCTGTCGGTCCTTGGACTACAACAAAGCCCCACCCAGCGGGTGTGCTCTTTGTTGCTCCATCTCCATCAAGGTGCCCGTGGGCACTTCCATCAGTATAAATTGTATACTCCATTCTAGTGACGCACTCAGCGCGTCTTTCTTGCTTCTTCAAGCATACATCCGATTGATTCGTGGTCACTTGACCAGTCCATCCACTTTTCAAGGTAGGACATGTATTCATTCCACTCTTCATCCGTTAATGGCGGTTCGAGTGAATCGAACGAATCTTGTCTCCACCAAGCGATGACGATTTCTTCGTCTTCTGGTAGTTCACTCAGATATCTTATTGCTTCTTTGACTTTCATCTAGTTGAGGATTACTCCTCTCCCCCTGTAAAGGCGGATTCTTCACCGTGACCCAACACATCATCCAAGTGGAATTCAAGCATAATGTCTAGGCTGGGTCGGTCAATGTTGTCCCATTCAACAGGACTGAGTGAACTCAGTTCTTTTCGGGCTCGTCTAATTGCTTCTGTGACCTGCGCCGGTAGGGCGTAGGGTCTCATAAACAATGCATCTTCTTCGGTGAATGCGGCGATAATCGCCTTCTCAATATCAGTTTTGATACTCATCTAGTATTCACATTTTCAACAGTATATGAACTATTGACAACATGAGCAAATCATTCTTTATCTATAGGGTAAGATAGAACTGTACTAGGGTATAGAGAAGATATGTCCAACATGACTCTCTTTTCTTTCCCCGGCCAGCCTATCCCCGGATAATTGTAGTTACCCGCCTTGACATGGGCTGTTTCAACAGCCTTTGCCTTCTTGATGTCAGGATGATTATTTTCTTCATCGCTACAATCCATACAAATGGATTCGGTAGTAAACCAACTCATAGTAAATGTGTCAGTCTTCTTCTCGCAGCGATGGCATGTTCCATCGAATGGAGGAGCAACCTTTGCTCCTTGATATTCTTCAGTCATCTAGTGAGAGTTCTATTACCATCGCTCGCAACATATTCCTAGGGTATCCGTCGCCGGAACCTATTGCGTTGCGAGCGAGCATCTGAACCCGGCCAGCCAGTGCTCTCCTTGCGCTCCTTGGGTTTTCTTAGAAATCATTTGTCCAAGAAACGTCTTTATTCGTTCACAAAGGTCACATTTGTGGCTCTGCTTTCAACGTCTGGATGTGCTCGGTTTACTTTTGTTTGCTATTTCAGCAGTTAAATGCATTTATGTACACTTTTTGTGTTAATTCATATCATCCTGATGACTAGTTTCGTCGACAGTATTGACATTTCTCTATTCACATCTTAATGCAAGTTAATGCATGTCAGAATCTCAAGATATGACTAACTCATCCGCATCTGTAGTTGATGCAGGTGCAGTTCCCTTCGTTCACACCACTTCTCAGTATGAGAAGTTGGGTGTCATTGTGGATAGTCTGTTGGACAACTTGTTGTCAGCGTATGCGACAACGACTAGTCCAATGATTTTTACAAGTCAAGTAAAGATGCGGTAACGTCATAGGCTTTCGCCTCAGTTTAAGTTCTCTCTAGTGAGACGCTAGAATACTCACCTAGCCGCATGTGCGTGCTAGGGACTTAGCGTTGTCCTTTGGTTCGATTAAGCGTAGCGTATCGAAACCAAGTGGACCACAGCGTACAGGGTCACTCTGTGGTAAGAACCAGCGTAGCACCCGGTGCTATGGTCCATAATGAGTAGCCATAAGTCTTTTCAACTTATTTCTATTCGCTGTACTGCGTCGGCGTACTTCCTTTTATTTCTTAAACACGGTTCATGAAGCCCCAGTTGAGGTACCTTGGCCAGCACTCACCATTGATGGTATCGCTGTAAGTCCCCTTGGTTTATCTTAGATACCCCAAGGGTGAGTAACGTCATTGTTACCTCGGTTTTCTTTTGTCTCTGGTGAGAAACCATTTTACCCACCTAAGCGTATGCGCTCAGGGGCCTTGTAGTTTTGTCGTTTCTAAATGGGGTTTGGAATCGTAGAACAGAATCTTAAGTGGACAAAGTCGTGCGCTGCTATTGCAGCCAGTCTTCGTCAAACATAGATTTTGGGAATCTAGATTATGTTGTTGGATTCCACCCCTGTGTTGTAGTATGTGGGCCGGGTTCATACCCCGGTACTAGACCCGTTCTGTAATAAGCAGAGGCGTTATTGGGTACTGGATACCCATTACCACATAGTACATTTTCTAAACGTGTTACTGCAAGCATGTTACTTCTCCGAACCCTTTGTATGGTACGAAGAGCCTATTGTCATTGAGCCAGAATAAGAAACATAAGTTCTACTTTAGACCCACGATTGGCGTTGTAACCTTGCCCCCTTCGTGCAGACGCAGTCCGTAGGACCGCAGTCGGCAGCGAGATGTCCGCGAATGCGGTCTATCAACGCTAAGGGTGGGTAACGTCATAGTTACCTCAGTTAAGTTTCTCTGGTGAAGAAAACCCACCCCAGTCTCTTGGAGAATAGTCTACGTTCTTCTTCGTTCCTCTTCCCTTCCTGCTCCGTTGAGCGGGCGAGACCTACCTACGCTTTAGGGTAGGATTGGACATCTTTGTGGAAGTCGGCGTTGCGAGAGTTTTTCTCGCCACGGCTTTGGATTCAAACGAAGGCGTAGTCCGTAGTGCAGAAGCACTCAGACTATCGGTTGTATGGTAATCGCTTTTCACGAAGTCTATTGGGCTCTCCCTATCTTAGTCGATAGAGTGAGTTTAACTAGCGCAGCGTAATTGCTCTTTTACAACTAGGATGCTCGCGCATCCCTTGTTTGTTGCGAATGCAACTTTAGTTCGTTATTCTAACTATCTCTTCGTGGCTTACTAGGTCTGGTCGTTAGAGCCAGACCCGAAGGCGAAAAGAAATCCGCGACAAAGGGATTCCGGATAACTCGTCAGTTGCTAGCAGATGGAATCTCGCATAGAGATTCTATCCTCAGCATCGCTGTTCGTTCGCACGGTAAAGCCGTGCTCACTAAGCATGATGACGGAGTTCCGGATACCGTGCGGCGGATTTTTAAGACTGAGTACGTCATTGTTTCCTCAGTTTGGTTTTTTCTTCTAGTGAAGAACTATTTCGTCTCTTTGTTATCGCAAGCGTTAGCGTGATGAATGCGCATGCAGAACGCGTTTGCGTTTGCGGTACGATTCTAT
>Ga0209666_1000183_pt1 | contig 49290 bp, 49 predicted proteins | sample SaaInlV_125m_DNA_FD_184679 | JGI IMG/M metagenome (GOLD analysis project Ga0209666, IMG submission 184679) | Marine microbial communities from expanding oxygen minimum zones in the Saanich Inlet - Saanich Inlet SI037_S3LV_10m_DNA (SPAdes)... | ecosystem: Environmental > Aquatic > Marine >...
GCGCGTGCTTATGCACAACAGATCTTAAGTCTGTCCCCTTAGACCGCTCGGGCACGATGACATACGCCACTAAGGCTATATTTAATGTAAAAATAAGGCGCAAGGAATTGCTTTCCTTGTTATCTATATATAACATTATATCCTTATATCTTTTTATAAAAAATGATATTATAACACAATATATAAGAAAGGAATGGACGAATTAATTGATACACTTGACTCTACTACTCTTGCAAGCAACGAATCCCAAGAACTTATAGATTTTATAAATAGTATCGATATTAATATTGATGTTAAAAGATATTTATCTTATCTTATTGAAAATGATAATCATTGTGATTACTTAACTATATATAATATATGTATGGAAAATGATATTGAATTACCTCCAATTTAAAAATGAGTACATAATTTATAAAAAATGTTAAAAATATAAAAGTTTATAAAATTCATAAAATTATTAAATTATGTACTCATTTTTTCTTTTTCTTTACAACCTTAGATTCTACTATTCCTTTTAAATCATTATCGTATTCAGTAATAATATTATCTCTATGTTCAATCCACACCTTCTCTAGATCATTTAGATCAATAAGCCATAGATCTTCAATGTTAGTTTCTCGCAATTTATTAAGCTTTGCTTCGATTTCATTATATTCTTTTTCTAAAATTACTTTTCTATCATAAGTAAGTTGTGAAATAGGCATCTTCAATAAATAGTTATATTGTTTTACTTTTTTACTTTCATTATCAGATTCTTCATCATCAGCTGATTCATCTTGAGTAATCGGAGGATATTTCAATTCAACCAATCTAGCAGTAATATCAACTAGCTTTTTATTCATGATTTGAATTTTGCCAGCAATCACATCAAGAATAAAGCGCATCTTATTGCTTAATAATTTAGCATCATTCTCCATATTTTTGATTTGATACATTTTGCGTTCAAAGTATTTCAAAATACGTGTTTCAGCCCACTCTTTGATGATTTCACTTGTCGATTCATATCTTTGAATAGCTCCTTCTGCGCTAAATAAGTGAATATTATTGATACTCAAATTTTTACTAGAAGATAGTTTAAATAAGGTTTCAAATTTACCTTCTAATTTGCTTTTAACTACAGCATTGAAATGCAATATAAATCGTACATTCTTCGATGTATAATGATTTTCAATGTATTTGAGATTATTCAAACCATTTGTAATCATACCTTCCAAGAAGTCTTTGTAATCCTCCGTCCATGTTCCAATTGGCAGCTCTGTAATCTCTACTGTTTGCTCATCAATCCATCTATAAACTCCTTTGCTAATATAAGAATTTTTCTCCGCTTTTTCTATAGTGCCCTTGAAACCCAAGTAATATGGAATAATATTATTGATTTCAAGTGCACTTAATACACTATATACCATATCGAGATCTTCTTCTTTTTTGACATTAATATTGGAACTTTTAATTACATTGCAGATAAGTTTACAAATATCAATGATTTCACTTGGATTATATTGAGGTACGTTTGTAGAATATCCTGTACCAATTCCAATACCACCATTCACTAAAATCATCGGTATTACAGGAATATAATACTCTGGTTCAATTTTTTGCCCATCATCATCTTGATAATTCAAGATAATATTATCTTCTTCTTTATAAATCATTTTGGTTAGTTTGGATAATAGTGTAAAGATATATCTCGGTGAAGATGCATCTTGGCCACCCTGACATCTACTTCCAAATTGACCATTAGGATTTAAAATGTTGATATTATTTGTACCTACAAATATTTGCGCCATACCTACTATAGCTTGTTGTAACGAACTCTCACCATGATGATATGATGATACTTCACTTACATAACCAGATAGTTGTGCCACCTTGATTTCATTTGTATATAGTTTGCGTTTAAAGCAAGCAAATAGAATCTTTCTTGTACTTTCTTTTAGACCATCGCAAATATGATTAATAGATCTCTGCAAATCCCTATTAGAGAAATGAATCAAGTCCTTATCAACAAACGATTTATAATCAACTTTCTTTTTAGAATAATCAAGAACCCTATCTTTGTCATAATTTAATAGCCATAGTTTTCTGTCATCAGCACGCTTTTTATTAAAAGCTAGATCAATTACTTCGTCTGAATTCTCATCATATAAATAAGTAACCTTATTCATTTGCTTGAAATATTCCTTGGCCTCTTGATCACTAGATGTACCCAAACCTTTGTAATATTTGATTTTCCAATTACCAGTTTTAGCTACATCTGTTTCGAGCCATTTCTCATAATCTGTCATATTATAAAACTCAATTACTTCTTTTTTAGCATTACTAGCTTTGATAATTGGGGTCAGCATTGAGGTTAGAAATCCCGATATTTCGTATAGCTCGTGCCATAAACTCTGAAATATATTGAAAATAAGACCCTTAATGTGGCTCCCATCATGATCTTGATCTGTCATAATCATAATAGAACCATATCTCAATTGACTTAAATCGGTATATTTCTTGTTTTGTTCCAAACCCATAATTTTTTTGATTGCGGCAATTTCATTATTATCTGAAATTTTTTGGAGACTAGCATCTTTGACATTTAGAATCTTGCCGCGCAATGGAAATACACCATATTTATCTCTTCCAATGACACTCAAACCGGAGATTGCCATAGTTTTAGCAGAATCCCCCTCAGTTAAGATTAAGGTACATTCAGAACTTTGTTTAGTTCCAGCTAAATTAGCATCATCTAATTTGGGTACTATGATTCGAGATATTTTCTTTCCATCAGTTTTTACAAGCTTCTTTTTGTCATAAAACTCAGTAATACTCAATGCTTTATCGATAATACCCGATTTGTATAGTTTATCGAAAAACTTATCACTTAAATCGCATTTAGAACCGAACTTTGCAACAGGAGTAGTCAGTGTCTCCTTGCTTTGCGAATCAAAGCTAGGATTTACTATGAGTGCTTTTACAAATATAAACAAGTTGTCCTTAATATGCTGTGATTTGACAGCCTTCTTCTTTTTAGCCTGCGTCATATCAACAAGATTTCTTGTAATCATATTCGTAATATACTCAATATGTTTTCCACCTTTAATGGTATTAATACCATTGACAAATGACAAATATTCAAATGATCCCGATTTTGATGTGGATGCAACTACTTCCCATCTTTCTCCAGATGCTTCGTATACCATTGGTTGTTCCTTTTTATCCAAAAAGAGCTCGCAATATTTTTCAAAATCCTTGATAGTTATTTTTTGACCATTGAATGTAACAGATACGTCTTTTCCAGTTGTGGCACAAGCATCAATTACACGACGATGAAATAGTTTATATATATCATCAGTAATATTTTTAATACCAAATTTTTCGTAATCCGGTGTAAAAGTAATTTGTGTATATGGTGCCTTACTTGATGCCTTGATATTCGGCGCTTCTTTTTGTGTCATATTATTGGAGAATTTTTGTATATAAATCTTCTTACTATAATGATCAATAGTTTCAATAATAAATTCTTTAGAAAATATATTGGTTAGTTTACTTCCATAGCCATTTTTACCACCCCATATTTTCTCTTCTCCTTTATCATAGTTTGTAGATGTCAACAATTCTCCAAATATCAACTCAGGAACCCAGAGATTTCCATAACTACCATGTTTCTTAATATCAATACCATTACCATCATTTAATATAGTAATAGTACCAGAATCTTTATCAATAGATACTTTGATGTTTTTCACATGACGTATATCTGCTTTTCCTTTAGCTTCTTCGGCTTTTAGACGCATACTATGATCAATAGCATTTACTATTACTTCGTCAAAAATTTTTAGTAGTCCTGGAATATACGTCAATTCATCTACTCGCATTTTTTGTGTGGTTTCATCATAAATATAACTATTGATTTTCTGCTGTTCAATTGAGCCGATATACGTATCAGGAAGAGCTAGAATATGTTCAAGCAATTCATATTTTTTGTATTTTTCTTCGACCGATTTGACATTCAATTCTTTTGACATAGCTATTTAATTATAGATTCTATATAAATACAAATCAATTTTTTATATGTATATATGCGATTATTTTTTTAAAAAATATATAGTATTAAATTAATAGATAAACATGTCTATATTGCATATTGATGAAGTTAATAGTTTCAACAAACATATTAAAAATAATAATATGGTATTTGTAGTTTTTTCTGCCAGTTTTTGTAAACCATGTAAAGACATATATCCGTATATTGAGGAAATTGCAGATACTAATAAAGATATAGTGTTTATTAAAGTAGATATAGAAAATGGTAGTGAAATATCTGACAAATTCTCAATTCAATCTATACCTCACTTTAAATTTTTCAAAAATGAAAACGAAATAGGATCCTTCACTGGTGCAAATAATCAAAGTATACTTGATGCTATTACTAAATTGAGAAAATAATGCGATTATTATAGATATATTATTTATTTTTATTATTTAGTTTAGATGTATATAGTTGGTATACCTAAAGAATTAAAACAAAACGAACAGCGAGTATCACTTATACCCGAAGATGTGGCCAAATTAACAGCAAATGGAATAGAAGTGTATATTCAAAAAGATGCAGGAAATCTTGCTAATAATTATAATGAAGATTATATGAATGTAGGAGCGAAAATATGCAATACTATTGAGGACATTTATAAAAACTGCAATTTTATTATTAAAGTCAAGGAACCTCAGGAATATGAATATAAACTAATTAATTCCTCACATACTATATTCGCCTTTTTTCACTTTGCCAGTAATAATAAATTGCAAAACGCAATGATAAATTCAGGTTCAACATGTTACACTTATGAAACTATTAAAGTTGATGGATTTTATCCAATTTTATCATTAATGTCGAAAATTGCAGGAGAACAATCTATGATGGAGGCACTTAAATTTAAATTCAAAGATACTATATATAATTATAATATCAATATCTCTATTTTCGGTGCAGGAAACGCAGGATTGGCTGCAATGGATATTGCATTAAATTCCGGTTTCACAAATATTAATCTTCTAGATATAAACTATGAAAAACTAACAACTATTAAAAATAATCATAATGCAAATATTTATGAAATGAATGATGAAAATCTAAGGAAATTGGTAAATGAATCTGACATTATTATTGGATCAATATATAATACCGGTGAAAAAGCAGCTAAATTAATTACAAATGAATTATTGGACACTATGAAGCCAAATTCTATAATTATGGATATTGCCATTGATCAAGGTGGAATTACTGAGCAATCAAAACCAACTAGTATCGCTAATCCCATTATTAAATATAAAAACGCAAATATATCATGTATACCAAATATACCCAGTTGTCTTCCCGAACAAGCTTCTAAATTATTATCTAACTCAATTATAAAATATGTTATAGCAATATGTAATAATAGCGAAATATATCCTGAATTAGAATTTGGCAAAGGATTGTCTATTAAAAATTATAATTATTATAATTAAAAAATTGATACGCTACATTTATCATTTTTATTAAGATATGAAAAGTATTCTATTGATTATAATTGCTGCTAATTTATCATATGGATTCCAAATAACATTTCCGACATTTAAAAAGAATTTAGCAGTTATAACTAATATTGATTTAAATAAAATCACTCAGCAAGAAAGTAATGAATTTAAATTATTATTTAAATCAGTTCCAATGCTATTATTCAAAGATCAAAAAATAAATTCCAAAAAACTATATGAATTTTGTAGAAGCTTTGACGATAAAGCAAATGATAAAATTATTCATCCATTTAAATATTCTGAGATAGAAGGTACGCCTCATGTATCTTTGCGAGGCGAAGGGCATATTAAAAACAAATATGGTGTTGATAATCTAATATTGAAATATAGCGACCCTTTTAAATATACTATGGTGTGGCATCAAGATATAGTTGGACATGGAACTTATTTGCCACCAGTAGTTTCATCAATATATATGTTAGAAAAACCTGATAATGCCGGAGATACTATTTTCGCCAGTTTAGAAGATGCATATGATAGTATGGAATTTTATATGAAGAACAAATTAAAGAAATATAATGTAATATATTCAAATACGCGCAACGATATGATGAATTCATATTTCGATTATACTGGTACTAATCGTGTATTAAATGATAAAACACAAAAAACCGGAACTAGCATTATAACGCGCGAGCCTCTAATAGTTTATTCAAATAAAGAAAAACGACGTAAAGCATTAATGCTTTCACCATTTAGATTTAACAAATTTGATAAACTATCATGTGATGAAAGTTTCGACATGTATAGAGAGATTATGAATAAATATATTATTACGCCAAATAATATGATTAATATCATGTGGGATAAAAATGATTTGCTTATATTTAATAATCGCAAACTAATTCATACATCAACGCCGACTATTGAATATCAAGGAAAAAACAGAATATATTATAGCTGTTTTGTAGGGACGTCAGAACCAATTATTAGACCTCAATAATTATATAATTTAGTTACTATTTCGGTATAAATATTATTTGATACTATTTCACTACATATATCGGATATAGTTTTATTTTCTACATCAATTACTATTATATTTTTGTTATTTTCGTCAGCCCTTTTATAATTTGCTTCATGTAATTCATGTATTCTTTCAACATATTCTAATTTAATATTTTTTTCAGATTCTCTATTTCTTTTTTTAATCCTAGCAAAACAATTCTCTGGATTTGATCTCAAGTATATAAATGCATTTGGTTGCCATAGATCGTCAGTTGTATCATGCAACTTATTAATATTATCATATTCATCTTTACTTATAGTTTTATCTTCAAGCGCTTTTTCTACAAATACATTTCTAATAAAATACGGACTTCGTTCCATCATAACTATTACGTTAGATTTTTCTTGAATCCAACATCTGTCAATCCATACCTTTATTTGAAAATTATAAGTACTTTTATCAGTGTCATACATATTCTTCAAATAATTTGTCCAACTTTCGATTGGCTCAACGTCGATAGCAGTTTTATAATTTTTATGAAAATAATTTAGTATACTTGTTTTACAACAACCAATATTTCCGTCAAATGTTATAATTGGCATTTTGTTTATTAATATACTTTAAATTTTATATATCATTTTTTTATTTGAAATAATCTCATCATGACATTTGGACTAACATTCTTGTCGCGCATTTTAATAACAGCATCAACTATACTATTTATATTACTCTCTAATTTAGCTGAAATAACAGATAGTGTTTGCTTACTTACTTTAACATTAAAATGTTTAAAGACTTTCTTTAATTTTAATTCTAGTAATTTATTTAATACCTTGCATTTTGTACTAACCGCACCTCCTTGCATAGTTGATTTAAGAGCTGGGCGAATATATTCAGATAAATCGGAGTTCATTATATCTGAGCCTTCGTTTTCTTTTTTATAATTTTCTTCATTTACTCCATAAAACGCTGCAGTATTAAACGCTCCACCTTTCATAACTTTATAATCGCTTTTGAAACATAATGAATCAACGCATTTAGATATAAATGACATATGTTTAAACATAAGTGTTTTGATACCTAATTTTAGACATATCAATGATGCTAGTGCAACATAATTGAATATAATTCTGTCAATATATTTTATTATTATTAATAATAATTTTTTTTCACTGCCTTTTTTAACTTTTTTGTGTTTTTTAATAGTGTTTAAAATATCTGTCGCGCAAATTTTTATTTTTTTACAATCTATCATATTTACTACTATATAAAATGAAAATAATTATATATATTAAGAAGGAATGAATTATTTTGAATTGAATGACGACAATCCTATTACCGAATTAATTAATGGTAGGGTAAATGCATATGACAATAATTTAGATTACGAATTAAAAAAATCCGTTAATAAGGCCACAGAACACCAAACAAACATTATATCCAGAAATTTAAATTGTACTGGTGTATCAAAAATATTTTTTTCAGAAGATAATATAAATTTATTGCAAATGGGTATTAGAAATAAAATTTTAAATAATACACAAGGCGAATATAATATCGGTAGACAAAAAGACGAAGAACTTAAAATAGTTATGCGATCTATTTATTATCAACATGGTAAAAACCAGAGCACAAATATTAACGAACAAGTATTAGATTTAAACACGCGTGTTATTGAATGGTGTGTTCCCGAAATCATATCAAATATTAAACAATCAGAGAAATATATTCAAGATATAAGTACCATGCCAGTCCCCTTAGAAAGATCTGTATTGCCTTCAAAAAAAGGTCTTAAAACTTTAGATGTTACAAGAATATAATTTAATATAATATAATATTATAGAAGTATAGATATAATATATATGAGCAGTGGTTATGTTAATACAGCATATACATATGACGAAGATAATTTACCCTTCGACGAAGAAGGAAATAAATATGAACCAAACAATAAAGAATTAGACCTTTTCAGAGAGCAAAAGTCTAATATGTATAAGGGTACATGGATGATATGTTTTATATATGGGTTGTCAGCAGTAGGTCTTTTAGGTGTTATTATTTTTACAGATTGGGGTAGAGAGTATGTCTATAATAAATTTTTACCCGCCGTTTTAACATATGTTTTAGGAGCAATAATTATTATAATATACTTGATATTTTCTATATTTGCTTTAGTACCCACAAAAATAAAAACATCTATGAATAAAATGCCCGTATGTCCAGATTATTGGCATTTAGAAAATGTTGATACAACTGAACTTGATGTTATGAATAAAAAAATGAAAATATTAACTAGTACTGATGATCAAGATGTCTATGCAAAAAAAAATATAGATTTGAAATGTGTTCCCGATACAAATGTATTTGGCGACAATAGTGTTCAATATGAATCCAAAAAAAATTTATATCTAAACAAAGATGGTACTTCAAAATTTAAAGTTGGTGTACTTCAAAAAGATAAAGCTATATTAACACCAACTATAGGTACAAACTGCGGGGGGAGTAGTGAGCAAAGTGCCGACCAAAATAAATGTGCTAAAATTTACAAAAATGCTGATATGTATATATACAGGGAACGTGATGCCGAAGACGGACCTTTTACAGATATAAATAACAAAAAAATTAGTCGGAATAACGATAATCAGCTAGATAAATATTCTGAAATAGCCGGTATGTATAATTATGATCACACTAGCGCTGGAACTGGTGATACCCACAGTGTAGCTCAAGATCATCAGGAGTATAGATTGCACGGGGAGGACAACGATAATTATAATAAAAAACCATTAGTTTGTAATAAAATATATCCAAAATTATTGAATGCTATGGAGCCCAATGGGGACGATTCGCTCAAATGTGATGTTGCCAAAATATGCGGTCTATCATGGAGTAAAATAGATTGTTATAGTGATGTAGATGATATCGGTTCCGCGATAATGTAAATAATTATTCACGCCATATTTTTACATATTCCAAATGTTTTTCTATGAAATTCAGTTAATCCATATTCTTTTAATGCATTGATATGTTTTTTTGTCCCATAACCTTTATTATTATGGATGTCATATAGTAATAATTTAGAATTATTATTAACTAATTTTTTTATCATTTTTGTATGATAATCTTTTGCCAATATTGATGCCGCAGCAATACATAGATATGTCGCATCTCCTTTAGGAATACATTCATATTCGATAATATCATTATCTTGTCCAGGTGGTATATAACTTTTGAAATGTAGGCCATCGACGTATATATATTCAAAATTATGTTTTTTATAAGCTATATCTACCGCTCGATGCATTGATGTTAGTGTAGCATTTAATATATTATTTTTATCGATTTCCTCTACAGATGCTTCGCCAATTCCATATGTTATACTATTCTCTTTGATATAATTGGACAATTTATCCCTTTTTTTCTCGGACAACTTTTTAGAATCTTTAATTTCCATATAAGTATTATCTGGAAATATATCAGGTAATACAACACATGCGGAAATAACAGGTCCAATAAAAGTTCCTCTAGCTACTTCGTCGACACCAGCACTTAACACACCTTCTTTAGGTAAAATATATTCCGACATTTTCTATTATATAGATTATATGCGTTTATATATCAATTTCTTTTTTATTTAATTAAATTGAGATTCATTCTTTTTTTATATTTTCATACCCTCTTGGCGTAATTGGATAACGCGTTCGACTTCTAATCGAAAGATTGTGGGTTCGAGTCCCATAGGGGGTATAAAAATATTATAATATTAATAATTAAAATGTGTTTGTTATATATTTGCAACATAGTGTTTGCAATATATGATACTATACTAGAAAAAATAAGAATTTACAAAAATGAAAAAAAAGAGTGCGAAGAAAATGAGGCACTACTAAATCAGAACCCATATTATGCACTTGAATAAAAAAAAATTGATAATTTCATATATTGAATAAATAACTATGAATCAACACAGACTTTATGATTTCAACCATTATCATCGCAACTATCATTATGAATACTATATTATTAATTTTCTCGATAGTTTAATTCAAGATATTATTAAAATATTATTAATGATTCTAATATTTGTATTTATTATTATTTCAAACGCGATTTTAAGAGAAATATTTTATATAAAATTATATTAATACAGATAAATATGAGTGATAAAATATTAGTACTTTTTATATTTCATAAATATGATAATATAGTGGCAAATTTTTTCAATAAATGTATATTTAAAGATGACAATATTACCTTTTTAGTAATTGCTAATGATTTAAATTACAAATTTAATTTACCTGAATACGTGCTTACCATGAATCGTAAAAATGTTGGCAGAGATTTTGGTGGGTGGAGTGAAGGTTTACTTAAAAACAATTTATATAAAGACTATGATAAATTTATCTTTTTGAACTCGACTATAGATGGTCCTTATATTCCCGATGATAAAAATAAAACATCCGTTGGAAAATACATTAATAAAACGAGTAATATTACTTGGGTTGATTTTTTTATTGCTGGATTAAGAAATGATGTTAAATTATATGGCTGTACTATAAATAATGCTTATGGTTCACATGTACAATCATATGTATTTAGCACAGATAAAGAGGCATTAGAACATTTAATAAAAACAGAAATATTTTCTATTAAAAAATATAAAAGTTCTGCAAGACAAGCACAGGAAAATGAAATTGAAATGTCTAGAAAAATACTTAAAAATAATTGGAATATTGGATGTCTGCTTAAATGTTATGCAGAAATCGACTTTAGAAATTTAGTATTACACAATCAATTATTACACAATGATATAATGTATGATAAATATAGAAATAATTTATGGAATGAATATGATTTAATATTTGTGAAAGGAAATAGGGTTAAGATTACATCATAATAACTACATTACAAACGAATACAATAAATAGTAATATTAAAAATATATATAATATATTTATATTAATATCGGTATAAATATTTATAACTGCATTATTATCTTTGGTTTTATAGTTTTCTAAAAAGTGTTTATAATCTTCGACATTATAATAGCCATAAATTATTACTAATAATAATAACGCCATGGCAGTTATTCTAATTATATTTTTAATGTTCTCATCATTATACAGAGATGTTTGGGTACTTGCTAATAAACCTATAGCGGCACCTGCAACAGTAAATATAGTACGATTTACAGATTCAAATATGGAGTTCTTTGATAATAATATATTATTTTCTATAATAGTCATATGATAATACTATTTTATTTAAATATTTTATTTATAAGCAATAAATGCCAATCCACTAAATATTAATAAAATCCCTATAAATTGATTTAAATCTATTTTTTCATTAAAATAGTAATATGACAATAATATGGTAATTACAGGATAACAGGCTATAATAATAGTACTTATATTTGTCTGTGTTGTTTTTAATAATAGTATATAGTTATATTGACCATAAAAGTAAATAAATCCTGCCAAAAATACTAATATAGACACTTTAAATAGTATAGCATTATTGGCAGTAATATTTTTAATATCTTTTTGAATTATTTTATAATTATCACTAAATAATAATAATATAATGCAAAAAAATGCAATTAATATTTTAGTCAAAAATAAAATAGTAATCGAATCGATATTAAATAGCAACAAACTTTTATATAATATAGGTATTAACCCAAACGAAATAGATGATATTAAATGCAATAACATTTTACTATAATACTATATTTTTTTTACTATCAAGATAAGGATATTTTTCATATAATTTAAATATGGCCTTTTCTTTCATTTTAGCTTCAATCATAATGTCTATATCTGTTTTATATTTTTTTGGTATTTCAAGTAAATAGTTAGGGATAGTTTCAATATAATCACTATGATGTCCACATTTTCCAGCACCTTGTTCACTTACATGAAATTTGGGTTTAATACCTCTACGGCTCCACGTTTCTAGAATTTTAGAAATATAATTATCTGCGATTTCTAATTTTTCATTTGGATGCATAATATTATAACATTCATAATGATGTGTATCAAATACTACTGGAACTTTCACTTTTTCTGAAACTCGCAAACAATCTTCTATTGAGAAATTTCTTTCGCAATTTTCTAATACAAGACGTCTCTTAATATTATCTGGAAGTTTGTTATAATTTTCACACCATCTATCAATAGTTTTATTTTTATCGCCATAAATACCACCTCCGTGAATAACCATAACTGAATCGGGGCCCAATTCCATCATATCGAGAACAGAAGCATGATAATCCAAATCTCTAATAGTATGTTCTATAACAGATTCAGTAGGACTTCCGAGGCAATTGAAGTGACCAGGATGAAATGTTAGTCGTTGATTATATTTTTTAGACTTCTCCCCAATCCTTTTCAACAAGTCTTTGGCGAATTCTAATGTATAATCGGGAGCATTAGGATTAGAAATGTGTGGAAACATTTCGCTCGATAATCTAAATACTTTTATACCATTTGCCTCATTCCAATCCATCATAATTAAGACATCTTGTAGATTTTCTACAATTTTAGCTTTTAAATTATCAACACCTTTTTCATGCAAGGTTTTCAATATAACACTGCGAGATGAAAATACGGATGGTTTGCATTCGCGTAATTCGATATTTAGACAACATAGCCCCAACTGAATAGACTTATTTTCACTCATAGTGTGATAATAACATTATTACATACGTAACATATATCATTTTTTTACAATAATGTAATAAAAATAATTTTGAAATTAAGTATCATTTAGTAAGATACTTAGAACTACAAAGAACATTCTATGTTAATTTCTCAATTCTTTAAACATTAAAGAATCGTAATGATTTTTCTTTCTTGACCATCTTTTTGATTGTTTAGCTTCTAATATTTCCTTTCGTCTTTTATGCATTTTTTCGAAATTTTCCATATCAATATTACTAACAATTTTTTCACCGATGTCACGAATATCTAATAAATCATTAATTAACTTTAAATGATCCTTTTTCATTCTACTAGTATATGAGATAAATTTGTTTGATTCTAATAAAAAATTGATACTTTTGAATATAGTAATTTATAAAACCACATTATTTACATCAGATACAAGTGAAATCAAGTCGAACAACTTTCAATATGAATATGAATCTCATTTTCGAGGTTGTCTTCTCAAACGAAGACGCATTTAAAAATATTACTACCGAAGAAGCCAAGCTAATGGTTTGTACCTACAAACCAGCAATCAATACCAAAAACATATCCGAAAGCATCGAAAGGGACAAAGCGCTATTAATATGCAATAATATATATAATATGATTAGCGAGTTAATTATTACTGCAAAATATATAGTATTTCGAAATAAAAAAAATAGCGAAAATACTGAGATTACTTATAGTTTCAACTTTGACGATATAATTACTAAATTTAACAAATTAACTAAATATGGAAAAACCGAATTTAAACTATCTATAGTAAGTGATTATATTGAAATTCTTAAAAATATTATAGTAGTATATATGCCACTTAAGGAAGATGTCATATTCGCACAAAAATACAAAGAAATTATAGAAAATCTCGATATTGATATTACCAAAGAACATTTTACTGATATAATTAATAAATCAGAATATCTGCTTCATAATTATAAGGAATATGCGCACGATAAGCAATATTTTATCGAACTATTGTTCGATACGCACATAAACACTATGATATAAAAAATTGATACATAGTATAATATATATTTTTATATTTAAACTATGATGTATAAATGCATGATGAAGGTTAATGTTCACGAATGCCTTTATGATTTTACTGAAATCATTTACAAAGATATTTACAACGCAAATAAATACAAATCAAATAATTATATAACTCTCAATAACATTATTAACGACTATACAGATAGTTATATTGAAAATTTCACTATATATCAAAAAAATCAGATATTGTTACATTATGGTATTGATAATGCTTTCAAAAAATATATTGATAAATTTAATGTAGCCGTCATTGACAAAGAAAACTTTACTAACATTATTATTAAAAATCTTATTATAGATACGTTTACTATTATTAATATAAATTATTAACAATCTCACCATAACCATCGCATAATTTATAAAATAAATCCTTATTGTCTAAAAATATACGTGTTAATATTACCTGATCTGTCCATATATTATTTTTATTTATTAGTTTTTCCATATATTTTTTATATAATTCGCTAAAAGTCTTTACTAAACTTTTATGTAATATATAAGAAGTTCCAGATATATAATGGTAATTTGTTTGATTTAATATTTTTTTTTCATCATATTCTAAGCTGGAAGAATATATAAATTTGTTTTTAGGTAATTTATCTAACTTATTAATATCGGGAAAAGGTGCAATCACATGTGGTTTATTACGTAGACAACATATACCTGCGTCAATCCAGCAAAAAAATTCTGAATTAAAAGGATTAATATTTGCAGCATTTTCAATCATTATAATTTTTTCATTCCATATCATATTTAGCTCTACTGATGGGCAATGGACGCAATTAATTATCATAGAATCCTTGTATTTATTTGTATAAAAATCTTCTATATTATATTCGATGTAATATGTTGGTAAGTTACTTCTATGTTTTTTTATTTCTTCTATAGTTTCTTTATTACCATATACTATGTATGGACAATTTATTTTAATAGTATTTTCAAACCATTTAATATAATTATTATCGTGCTTATTTTTTACCATCCAATAACCTGTCACGCAAGTAAGTTTATTTTCCATAAATTATATGTAACAATTTATATTTAAATATTACTCGTTATAATATAACTATTAAATGCCTTGTATAAATAAAAATTTCATAGATTATTGCAAATCCAAATATACTGATTATTCTTTTAATACTTTTGTTGAAACAGGAACATGGAAAGGAGATACTATTTTTAATATGGAGCCATTGTTCGACTATTTGTATACTATTGAAATTAAAAAGGAATTATATGATAATCTAGTTGAAAATTATACTAATAACAAAATAACTTTTATCAATAATGATAGTTCACGTGAAATACCGAACCTATGTAAAAATATATTAAAGGAAAATACTATATTTTTCTTAGATGGTCATTGGTCAAAAATGGATACAGGAAAAGGTGACAAGGAAGTCCCTCTTATAGAAGAATTAACTGCAATAAATAAATTTTTCACAGAAGCAGCAATTATTATAGTTGACGATATTAGATTATTTGGCAAAGGACCCCAGTATACTGGTGATAAATATTCCGATGTTGACTGGTCGTATATTAATATCATTGATGTAATAAATAGTATTAAAGATCGTGTCGTCGATCACTATTTTTTGCCAAGCGAATGTGCTAAAGATGATAGATTAATTTTAAATATTAGAAAACAAAATTTATTAGAACAGAATCTTAGAAATTTGTAAAAAACTTTTTTTTATTCCTATGAAAATAAAAATTGATAGTCTATTCTTATATAAAGAATATACAAATAACTAATACTATAATGAACGTGCTCCTCCCCAAGAACCTCAACGTCGACAATATCAAGTATTCCGAACCAAAAGTTATGAAATCTGGTGCTAAGTCGGTTTATGTTAATTATGCTTCGTCGAAGATCTTCATCCAAACACCACTTTTGAACATTCCTTATGGTGCGAATGATAATCAAAAGTGGATTAAGGACGATCCTAAGCGCAAAGACGAACCACCTAAGTATGACATCACAGTATCATTCAAAGGAATTGATGAAAATCCCAAAATCAAACTATTCCATGATAAAATGAAGGAACTTGAAGAAAAAATTATTGATGATGCGTTTACCAATCGTCTAGCTTGGTTTAAAAATAATTATGGAGGCAACAAGGATACTATTTCCAATATGTTTTCGCGTATTATCAAGCACGATAAAGATAAGGAAACAGGGGAAATTGTCAATAAATATCCTCCTACCTTCAAGGCAAAGATTCCTTTCAGCCCATTGGAAAATAAATTTGAATTCGATGCTTATGATATGGATAATAATGAAATTAATTTCACCGATTATGTTAGTAATCTAAAGGGTGGACGTGCGCAATTTATTATTCAACTAAATGGTATTTGGTTCTCGGCCGGCATGTTTGGTTGTAGTTGGAAAATAGTATCTGGAAGATTCCAACTATCTAATAATAGCAAGCCAACATTTGTAAAAGATAGTGATGATGAAGTAGAAGAAAACGAGGAAGAAGATGATGAAGATATCGAAGTAGATACTGATGCGATTAAAGCTAAAGAAGTTGATAAAGAAGAAGAAGTTGATAAAGAAGAAGAAGCAGAAGAAGAAGAAGAAGAAGCAGAAGAAGCAGAAGAAGAAGAAGCAGAAGAAGCAGAAGCAGAAGAAGAAGTCGAACCTGAGCCGGTTGTAGAACCACCAAAGGCAGTAAAGAAAGCTGTTAAGAAAGCTGTTACAAAAAAATAAATATTAAATTATAATTCTATATATATATATCTATATTATTTTTTTACAATATAAACAGAATAATGCATATTAATATTGACATAATAAAACGCCCTAAAGGCAAAGGTTCGTTATAGTCTTCGTCAAATAATTCAATATTATTAGATATTAATTTAGCAATCATATCTAATATTTTATATGCGATTGGTAAAGACAATATTGCGAAAAATAATGCTCCATAAAATGCTGTCTTAAATTTACAAACATATTTATCAATAGTTTCGTCCATGGTGCTAGTTTTTTCTGCATTTAAACTCGATGGAGGTGTATAAACAAAATCTGGAGTATATTTAATATGATTATTATATGTACTCATTTATTACATATATTCTACATAATAATATAGCAAAAAATTATTTGTTCCCGTTGATGTATTTGCAAAATCATTGCCAAATATAGAAAATATATTAGAAAATAATGATGTTGTTTCACTACCTGAAAGCCACGATGGAATATTCTCATAAAAGTCTATTGAACACATTGCTAAAGCCTTAATTAAATTACAGCAAAGTATATACAAATCATCATTACATTCTTTAAACATTTTTATACTATCTTTACAAAATTCATAAACTATATTATCTTGTGTAATATCATTATAGTATTTATTTGCTTCTTCGATATTTATAGAAAAATCTCTGAAATATTTAATAGTCTTTAGTATATCTATTTGCGACATTTTATCAAACCATTCAGGACTATTATAAAATCCGCGCCTTTCTATCTCTATAGACAAATCCGTGAATGCCCGCATATCATTATCCCAGTTATATAAATTATTCTTGATAGACAATTTATTGTATTCTATTTTTTTATTTATTCTCCATAATGTTTCCTCGGTAAATATATTTCTCGTATATGGATTATATGGCTCTTTATTATCTTCCTTGCATTTTCTAGTAAAATATTCTAATTCAATAATATCAAATGCATAATTGCCCCCATTATTATCATTTATAATTATCAATTTATTACTTGGAATACTGCTTATCTCTTCGCATGTAAATAAATCTTCGCTGTTTATGATATTTGTATCATCTATATTTCTATCTAATAAATAGTATTTGTATTTATTTTGCATATTTTGTAAACTATTTGTTTTTGTAATGCTATTAGTTTTGTTATTGATAGTATATAAATATAAGTATAATTCGCTTTTGGTATATTTTTTATTTTCCAAATATTTATTTGACAAATTAAGCAATATCTTGTAAGGGATTCTTTTTAATAATTCTATAAACAAGTTACCCTGATAATGTTCTTCGTAATTAATATTATTAATATTATTAACTATATATTTATATAAATTATAAATATCTGTCATATTTATATTTGTTTTAGATCCAAATATTTTATAAAAAATCTTGTAAATAAAGTTGTTTTTTTTATTATGATACCTGCAAAAAGAGCAGTTCAATTTATTATTTCTTTCACATATTTTAAATGTTTTTTTATCTCTTCCAATGCATTTCATACTATCCTCCATATAATTATTAATTAAAATATATATTTTTTATTTATATCTTTACTTCGTATAATAAACCGGCATTTTTATAACTATTATAATCATATAATTTGTTATTCATAGTAACATATTTTATACCATCTTTTGTAACAACAGATCCTTTATTTCTTTTTGTTTTCTGATATTTTTGATGCTGTTGTATTTTATTATCTTCGATAATATCATTTGTAAATGATAATTTGTTATTATCTATATTTATTGGCCAATTATAGCATTTGTATCCATTTTCTAATGGCTTATTTTTTTTCGAATGTATAACACAATCAATTGATGATGCTTTTAACATATTTAAAAACGTATTTATTAAGTTTTCCTTTTTCTGTGCTAATTCTAATATATGTTGATCTGTAGTTAGTTCTTTATCCTTCTTTCTTAATGTGGGATTATTAGCCAATTGTTCCTTTGTCAACTTCATAATATACATAAATACCTCGACATTTTGATCAACTTTAGGCAATGACATATGACTACATGTTCTAACTGCGCGACCAATAACTTGATTTATTCTTACAGAATTCCAAAAATATTCTGTTATTAATACGCGTCTAACATTTTTCAAAGATATACCTTCTGCACCTGATTGTGTTATCATCATAGTTTTGACTAGTTTTCCATATCTCTGATCAATACTATCGATCCCGGATATTTGCATACGTATATTATCAGATAGTAACGAAAAATCCCCATTAAATAAATTCATAAGTATATTTGTTTTTGCTCTATCAGCATTAAATACCACATATCTTTTACCATCATACTTTTCATCAAAAACATCTATATCATCTATTATATATCCAAAGTCTTCGTTTTTAACTACATTTATTTCAACATACCCATTTCTATTTAATATTTCTTTTAATACCCCTAAACCTTCTACCATGCGGAATTGTGAATATACTAACACTTTTCCAGGTGATTCGTTCATATCTTTTAACATTTCCGCGAATTTAGGGCTATAATGTTTTTTGAGATTTTCTACATTTATCGCATCACTCTTAGCCAAATTATCCATAGCACTATCTAGTTGTTTTTCATATTGTAATGCAACGGCCTTATTAATATCTTTTTTATCATCTTCAATATTATCATCGTCATCGTGTTCATTTTTAGCCAATTCTTTTTTCATAACCATACGTATATCTTGTGGAAATGCACGTTTAATATTGTCAGGAAATACAAAATTACAAACCATGCGACTGAAAGCGCGGTAAACAGAATTTACATCAGCATTGCCCTTATTGCCGAAACGTTTTTTTCTATCATCCATATCCATTTCTTTGCGACGCACATCAACATATTTGCTTAATTGGTGACCAGTCATATCTAAATATTTGTAGTTTGTAGGCAACATACTTGGGAAAAATTCGGAACCAGTAGTTTTATAATAACTTAATATACCTAAAACGCGACGTTTAAATAAATCTTCGTTTTTAACCTTAATATTTTCCGGATCACTATCATCTATAAATAATTTATTAAACTCTTCTTTAATATTAGGTAAAGCATAATAAAGTAATAATTTATTTTTAATAGATAATTTAAGTTTAGTCTTATTTAAATCTTTAACTATATTTTCAATTATTTTCTTATCATCAAGATCCCATTTTTCTTTTTTAATTTCAGAAGAATTATTAGTTAATCTGCAAAAATTACTAGGTAATAAAACAATAAATACGCTCGATTTATTAAAATAGACTTCGTCGACATATTTATATAAATTACTTGCGATTAATTTGTCCATAATATCTTTTTTATTAGGTGTTTCAGAAGCCTTTAATAATGGTATTTCACAAACATTCATGGGACCTCTTATTAAATTTATTAATGTTGCTATTTCATATGGCTGATTTATTATTGGTGTTCCAGATAATAATACCATTTTGATATTTTTGGCTGCCATCATATGATTATATATACTTCTTGCCAATTTCGATCCATTCACTATTCTGCTAATAAAATTATGGATCTCATCTATAATTACAAAAGTGTCATCAAAAGGATTCTTGCCTAACTCCTTAATTAATTTGGCTGTTAAACCATTATAGTTAATAAATGTATAGCGATTTCTAATAATATGACCAATGGTACTATCAACGATGTCCTTATATTTGGCAGGAATTTTTGAGTATTTAGTTTGTTCTATTACTATTTCAGCACCAGCTATATCATTGTCATATAATGGAACCCAGACAAGACCATCTTTTTTAACTATTTTATCAGTTATAGCATATTTTTCTAATTCTTTTAACATTTTCTTGTTAGTTTTTTGAATTTTAATTTGAGTCCACGATTTTTTAAGATTTAAACCTATAGTTGATATTTTCATTAACTCATTTTCATAATTTTGTGATAATGATGCTGGTGTCATAATAACTATTTTTTTCCTGTTTATATATCCTTCAGCAGCTGCTATTGACGCGGCAGATTTTCCTGATCCTAATTCGTGATATAATAATATGCCTCTATATGGACTATCAAATTGCATATAATCTTTGATAATTCTTTGTTGCGGAAAAAGTGAAATAGTGTTAATATGAATATCACAAGAACCTTTATCACATTTACATCCCTCTTCTTTTACGGCTTTTTTTTCATATTTTTTTGGATGAAAAGTATCATATATATAATTATTGTATCCTATACGATTTGATAAAATCCAATTAGTTGGTTTTACTTCGATATCCATTATCTTTCTAATATAATAACTTAAATTTAAATTAGTAAAAAAATAATATATTATATAGTATGATCAATATTGAAAAATTACTAGATAAATGCGAAGCCATGACATTATTGTGCACGCGCACTGCAACTCACTGGAGTTTCATTAAGGTATGTTTTAATATGCCTTTAGTTTTAACAAGTTCTGCTATGTGTATTATAAATAGTATAAGTACTGATGCTAATGAAGTTAAAATACCTAATATAATAGTAAATGCTGTTAGTGTTCTTGTAATATCACTTTCTAATAGTTTTAAAGCTAGTGAAAAGTTTGAAATATTCAAGAAATTATCTCAACAATTTATGACTCTTTCCCAAGAAATTGAAGCTCTTGATAGTTCCGATCCAAACTTAAAAGAAAAAATAAATGTAATTAATCTTAAATATGATAACTTAATACAAGATAGTCCTTTTGAAGAAATACCCATGAAACATAAAACAAATGTTGCAAAACTATTTGGAGATGCCGATAGATATATACCAATACAATTAAATGGTATAATAGGCAATAATATTGCTAAAAGACCAAATATTGCCAAATTATCTAACGATATTGCACTTGGCAATATCGAAAATATACCATCGACCAATAACATTATAAGAGCAGGTGAAGTATTATCCAATATTAAAGATCTCGAATCAGGTAAATAAATCTTAACTATATAAAAATCCCATATCATTATAAGTCATTTCTTCATCATCAGTTTCTTCATCTATTGCTGATAATTTTTCCTCATGTTTATCTTCGTTTTCATATAAGTTATTTATATTATTTACATTATCTTCATTATTTTCATTATCTTGGTCTTCTTGATTCATTAAATCGTTTTTAATTCCAGCTTTCTTTAAATTACTTATCAACTGGTTTTCGTCTACTGTTTTATCGTTTAATATGCTTAATTTCTTTTGCTTATTTTCTTCTCTTTTCTTATTTAAAAAATCTATATTTTCTTCCATAGTCGGAAAGGTTCCGTAATAAATAGTGTCGAATATTTTTTTGTATATTTTCTTTGCATTTACTTCAACAAATTGTTTTGGAATTTCCATATCAGATCTCAATATACCTCTTTCTGCACTTTCAGGTGTAAATGGTAAACACAATGCTCTGCTCACTATATATAATTTTATTTTTTCTACATCTAATACCACATCATCATTTACTATCTTGTTTAATTTATAAATATCTCTCAATATATCTTTTACGCTCGCTATTGCATTATCAACTAATATATTTATATTCTCATCTTCAAATTCTAGTTTATAAGAATGCATTATCACATTTATTTGCAATAATATACTTCTATAATTAATTTTATTTTCCATAAATGTTTTATAGAATGTTTTGTTGATATTTCGCGATGATTTTAGTAATATAGTAATATTATCTTCTATCAATTTATTAAGATTTTTAGGATTTGTTTTAATTTCATCTAAAATATTATTGGGTAATAGTGGATTTGTATCATATATTTTATCTAACCATTCTGATACTATACTTTTATCGTTCTTTATAGGATATATATAATCTTTTGTTTTAATTAATTTAATTTTATTTGGTATTTCTTCTTTTTTATCTTTAATTTCTGGAATAAAACGTAAATATCTAGGTCTATTTGTAACTCTATTTTTTCCATAAAATTTTTTAACTGCAATTAAATCCTTTCTACCAGCTTTAACTAAATCCGCGTCAGTGTCAAACGACTCGTCTATTTTTTTCAAACAACATCCTATTAAAAATTTATGAATTTTTTTATAATTTACTCCAGGCATGTATATTAGAGCATTTAAGAAGTCCTTCTCTAATCTGTCCTTATTACCTTCCTTGTAACTTTTTAATAGATTTCCCTTTTCCTTTAATCCACGTTCCTCTTTCTTTTTTTCATTATTGATATTATATTTAGTTCTGAGTTCTGTTAGTAAATCGCTATAATAATCTGTAATTATGCTTTTAATATATGTATTTGCATTATCAATTTCAATATTGTACTCATTACTCTCTTTTAAATAGTCCACAAATATTTCACATAAATATGGCAATATACCATTCTTAGCATTTTTATCTAAATTTGTCAATGGAGAACCATATAAATACCATTTTTCTATATAAGTGTTATTTAAATAGTTTTCATCAATTAATATGGAATTATCCAAAATTCTTTCCTGTGTATTTACTATCCAGTAAGCAAAACCATGTATTATCATCATATTAATATTTTTAACATAATTATAATTTACTTCATATAATATGCTATTAACATTTTCATCCTTGTCTTTTACGACACCTTCTAATATCATTTTTGGCTTAATTTTAGTGAATTCTAATATAGAATTATGATCGATTTCGATTTCAGCATCTTGAAAAGCTTTTTTGTAACTATAATATTTAGATGGTAAGCTTCTATAATATTTAAACATCTCCGTACACAATAATTCGTAATCAATATCAATAAAAGATAAATTACCAACGGCGCTTATAATTGATAATACTATAGTTAAATTTTCTATAAATCCTTCTTCGCTAACGTAACGAATATTTTTTAGATATTTATCGTAATCTCTGGGCTTATTCACGAAAATATTTTCATCTAATTCATTTGCAATATTATCATTATCTTCAATATCCATGTAATTATCAATTCTGTCATCATCGGCACCACCTTCATAATTTTCTCTGTCTTCCCCTTCCTTGATTTCTTTAGATTCCCGGTATGATATTAAATATAATTTTCCGTCATTGTCGTAATCAAAAATATGATCAGTGTTATATTCAAACAATACTTTCATATATTCATTTTCATCAATAATAGTTTCGAGATTCTCATGGGTATTAATAATGTTTTCAATAGATTTTAATGCTTCATTTATATTAATATTTTTAAGAGATGCTCTAATATTTTTTAATAGTTCATTAGGATTAACATCATTATAATTTATAGAATTGATAATATCATATATATTCAATGTTTTAATTTCAATTAAATCATCAGTTATAATATTATTTACACGAAACTCTTCAAGAGAATCCCTTAAATTACTCAAAAATTCTATAGTTTTTTCATTTAATTTAATTAATTTAATTGAAGATGCTAACTTTTCAAAAAATGTTAATTTCTTATTGATTAAATCTGCTTTTTTAATTCTAAATGCCCTATTTACATTTTTTCGTTCTATTTCATAATCTGTCACTGATTTCATGTAATCACATAATTTATCAAATTCTTCAACATTTATGAAATCCAACGAATGCCCGAATCTATTGAATATATTATTAATATTAGCATAATCCAAAGAAAAACTATCTCTTAAATATTCTATAATATCATCAATTTCCGGTTTTACTTTTTTTATTAAACTATTTATATTTTTGATATTTGTTGATTCTACATAATTAATATTTGTGGCATTTATCAAATGTGATGTTATTTTATTATATATATAATCATTCACTATAGCAGTGGGTATTTTATAATAAGATGCAATAATTGGTATATTAACATCATCTAATGGGAAAACAGGATAATATATTGGGAATTCTTTATCATCGGTAACTAAAGACGCATTAATATTATTAGATGGTTTATATTTGAAATACTTAGATTTGGAATCATATTTAATTGAAAAAAAATATTTATTTTTCGCTTCTTCGTGTTTTGCACTTGTTAATTTATTTAGTTTACGAAAATATTCTGCTTCATCTCGTATTTCATCGTAATCTAAAATATTTTCAACTTTGGTTGCATCAACATCAAATATGTAATTATTATAGTTACTTAATTTCCCTTGACGTTCATTATTGTTTTCTAGTATATCATAAAAAAGTTGTGTTACGTTTTCGGCTTTCTTTTTGTTTGCAAATAATTCATGTAAATTATCACGTATATCTTCCCTTGATAGTGCAATAAAATTGGGATTATCCTTAATAATTTCATTTAAACTTAATATTTCTAGATATTCAATTTCATCAAGTTCTTCATCTTCAATATTAAATATATTATTGTCTATTTCTATTGACATTTAAGATAGTATTCTCTTTTAATACTATTATATATAAAATATTTCAGTTTATTTTACTGAACGTTATTTTCAATTGAAAATTTATTCCAATTTGTTTTGATATTTGATAAAGTATCTATGATATCTTTGCAATTAGATTCTAGAAATGATGTTATAACTTTTTCGTCTGTGACATCTTCTAAAGTTATTCTTACTATCATAACTTTTTTCAATGGATGTGGGCAAATATATCCAATGTACATACAATTATATTCATTATACTTCTTTTTTTCTCTAATATATTTATCATGTATTTGCGATTGAATAATATTCCCAATAGTATCATCTTCGTTTTCAATAATAAATTCATAACAACCTTCGATATCTTGAAATTGTTGTAATTTAATTACTTTAGAAGTCTCTAATTTTACCAATTCTTGTCTAATATTATTAAGTTTGTTTATCATAATATCTAGAGATTTGGCTATCAAATATTTAGGTCCTACATTAATATTTATATATTCTATATTAAATTTAAATCTTATTGGATCACCATATTTGTTTTTATAATATGCTCTTTCTTTATCTAACATATTATCTGCTTTAGACGCTTCAGTTGGATCTTGTATATATTCGAAATTTGATAAAGATACGGGATTAAATGACGCATTATCTCGTGCAGTTCTCTTGACAACATTCGCTTTTAAATGCAAATGTTCTCCAGGACGCAATCTTGTAATTACTATCGTATCATTCGAAACTTTATTAGGTGAAAATAATTCTTTTAATTTTTTTTCCGGCAATTCATCATCATTCATGTAAGCCTTAAAATCAGAACTTTTAACATTAATCGTTTTATTTCCTTCGTTTTTCATATTTAATTCTAATTTCAGAGAATTGTCTTCATATAATTCTATTTCTTCTTCTGTTAGGCAAATGGGTATTAGACCAATACGATGTGTAATAAACTCGTTATGTAACGCACCTGTATTTTCAATAATATTAACAGAATTATCTTCGTTATCCAATTTTTCACCAATGACTCCGGGAATTGGAATGTCTGTTAAAATGGTGCGACGGATTCCATTAACTATCGAAAGATCAATATCATTAATTTCGAAACTATGATTATTTGTTGGGTCTTTGATATCAAATATATATTTTTCGAACATTCTATAATAATATATCAATAAAATCTATATCTTATATATCAATTTTTTATAAAAATAATTAATTAAAAATTCTTGAGTAAATTATCAATCAATACTGATGCTTTATTATCGCGATTAATTGATTTATTTATCGTCGCTTTTTTTATAAATGCAGTAGCTTTTAATTTATTTAATTCCTTATTAATTAGCAATCCTTCTTTAACTATTTCTTTGAATCGACTTTGATATAAGTTTAAACTTTTTAATTTTTTCTTATTAATATATGTCTCTTGTTTTTTAATATTTGCATATAATTTTTTAACATTACTACATTGTTTCTTAACCAGTTTTTTAAAATCCTTAATTTTTTTATTACCTCCACCATACATTATATTAGTGTTAAAATTATTTATACTATAATCCAGTAATTTTAATAGCTTAGTATTTGCTACACTATTTTTTTCTTTATTACTATATGTATTTAATTGATTATTATATATATTGCCACCTTTATAGATCGATATTATACTTTTTTGATTTTCTTTAATATTATCATAAAAATCTTTTATATACATAATTTATCTATTATAAAAAAAGAATTTAATAATACTCTTCGACTACAGTAGAAACACTAGTAGCGTTCTTAATTGATCCTACTATCGACATAGTAAATACTATGAATATTATAATTATAATCATTGGTAATATTGATAAGAATGTTACTATCCAACTCCATACTTCACATTCGCCTTTCGTCAGACATGATATATTATATGCCGATAATAATATTATTAAAAAGTAAAAAATATAACCTATTATATAAAAGCCTGGTCCCGCATAATATACATTTAATGTTAATGCAATTAAAGTAAATATAACACTTATAAATATGTATATCCACCCTTGTGTTGAAAAATAACTAGTCATTATCTATATTATTTTAAGAAATTAAACTATTCATAATAGCAAAACACATCGATGTTCTAGGATGCATTTCATTAATTGGATTAGATGCAAAGAATTGTATTAGTGTTTTAATATTTTTAACATCATTGCATTGACACAAATAATAATAAATGTTTGCAGAAGTAATCATCTTTATTTTATAAGTAGTTACTTGCAAATTTCTTAGTTGAGCCAAATGATACTGAATAATAGGAGGAAATTGTTTATCCAAATCTTTATTCATTTTATATCTTCCGTATCTTGGATAATATGTTGTAGTTGAAACATAATAGCTATACAAACTATCTTTAATAGTTGAAATAATAGTATGTACCAAATATGTTGGATCAATAGTTTTACCATTATTATCATTTGGTAATTCTAGATTTGGAACATAGTTACTAATATAATCCTTGATAGTATATGTACTTTTATTTTTCATATAAATAGCGAGAATATTCATCCATGTGTTCGGGTGGCACGGATCAGTTTCCTCGCGATACATAATTGCATCTGTAGAAATCTTATACAACTTACATACATTATCCACTATTTTTTTTACTATAATTCCATAGCTAAATAGATTGCTATTAATATATTGATATGCTTCCTGAATATTACCAAATTCCTTAGGATAAATTACTCCTAAATTAGCCAAGTCATTATTTTTAGTATTTGTAATATTATATTCGACTAGAGACTTTCTATTCTTTGTATTGATATGAAGCAATTCCATATAATTTGATCCTAGAATATTTGTATAGTCAATAATATGAATATTTTCATGATGAACAAGTACAAATTCATAAGCCAAATTACTATCTAGATTACTTACAAATCGCTCTCTCATAATTTTAGAAAGATTTTCTGGTGAATATGACTTCTCTTCATCTGTTAGAGTCTTTTCATAATATTTATACATTGTTTCATCAAACATATAACCATGTGTTTTAGTAGGATGAGAGAACTTTGAACTATTTGCATCCGGACAACTAGATGTCCCAAAATGCCATACACTATCGTGACAATAAATAGTAATAATAGTACCATCATAAGCTTCGTAATATCTATCATTTGTATCAATAATAACATTATAGTCATTAATATTCATTCTAATAGGAATAGAATTAGCATAAGTAACTACTACATTATTATTGATAGAAAGTGTAAAATCCAATACTATACTTCTACATTGTTCATAAAGATCGCGATACTCGTAGATTTCACCCATTTTATAATTATTATGAAGTAATACTATGTCAGAACGATTTTTAAATTTCTTAACCTTAATATTGGGCCATAGATGATATTTTTTTAATACCATAATTAAACAATTGGCATATGTCTTATTATCATCATGAATACTATTATAAATATCATAAGTCTCTGAAATTAATTCGTTGACGTGTTTTGGGAAACTAGCTTCTTGGGTATTTGAATTCATAATTACTTATTTATAAAATAATCTTATATCAATTTTTATTTTCACTATTGCATCCTTTATAAAATTTATCAAACCATACTTGTCCTACAACTTTAGATGCCTCGTCCGAAGATATTTTATTTTGTACTATATTTTCACGCATTTTTAAAAAATATTCCAAATTCTGATAATTAAATCCTCCTTCATTTGTAACCATTTCATACAACATAGGATATCTCTTTTCAAAAAAATCTATTTTATTAATATTTTTTTTCATACTTTCTAGCACCATTTTATATTCCATTTTATTTCTATTTTCCTCAATATAAAGCATTATATCTTGTACAAGATTTCTTATTTCATCTGTTTCCATTCCATCCTTAATAAAACCATGATCGTCTTGTGTTTTTTGCTTTTTATCTTTTCTACCCATATCTATATAATAGGGAATATTAATCTTTATATAAAGTATTTTAAAAATGAGTACATAATTCTCTAAATCTCTTAATTTTTTAAAAGTTTATAAAAATCTAATAAAAATAAAATTATGTACTCATTTTATAAAATTCTATTTATTACATATAAATACCCACCTCTAGCTTTTATTAATTGACACTTATATTTTTCGCTTTTACTTAAAATAAAATGTATGGCAAACCAATTATTTGGTATAATAATATCCTCTATAACTATCCAACCATTAAGTTTAACATTATCAAGAGCAAATAATAAGGTATTAAAATTAGCACCAATTGAATGCAATCCATCATCAATAATTAAATCATATTCTATTTTACCAAATGTATTATTAATATTTTCAAAACTCTTTAAATCCAATTGATCAACAAAACAAGTTTTTATTCTATTTTCATTGAATAGTATATCTTTATCAATGTCTACTCCATATATATTTGCTTTCGGTAAATATTCTTTAAATGAATATAGAGAAGCACCTGGTCTTCCGTTAGATCCCATTGATGATACTAGTGATGGATTATTTGTTCCTAAACCCACTTCTAATATATTTATTTTTGTATCACTAAATTTATTCAATATAAAAGCGTATATATGATGATAATCATGTGAAGTACTTTTATCTGAGCGATTCTTTTTAAAAATTTCTCCTAATTTATTTGAATCGTTATTTGCATATTTAGATATATTTACAGCATTTAATAAATAGCTATTATCAACCTTATTCATTAAATTATTCATTTGATTAATATATAATGATGCCCCTTTAACCCACAAATATTTATTATTTGCATCATTCGACGATCCAGCAGAAAACATTTTTTATAATTCATAATCCATTCTAATATATATTAAATATTTGAGATTAGTTTTATATATTAATAATATAATAGAGATTATAATGAAAAAAGAATTAGATTATGGTATTTTAGATTATGGTCCTGGAGTACCAGTTCCTGATCCTCCTAAAAATGCCGGTTTATATACTGGAGAAGTAATGTTTGATAAAAAACCATGGGGAAATAACTATGCAATGCAGTCAGTTGAACCTGACGCCGTTTTATATAGTCAACAATTTTATGCCAAACACCATATACCTTCTTATAATAGACCTGGTAATAATTTAGTAATGTCCGAATTATATAAAAAATATGATATGACCCCTGATAATTATAACTTCAGTTGTCATGTAGCTAAAAATCTAGGTTGATGTTTTTTAATCGAATCCTTGTGTTCTTTTAGAAAATTGCAAATATAATTGTAAGTCTCATCAACCTGTTCATATGTAATACCGCCAGTAATCAATACACTACCACTTTCAAATAATGCACCTGTTACTTTTTTACAACTGCCAATACTATTTCCATCACCCTTACCATAACATTTTTCAGGACATTCACAAACGCCATTTTTATTTTTACTATGCTTATTCCAAAAGTATTCCAATTTGGCACCTTGATAAATACCGGGTTGAAATGAACATTTATTATTATATTTGTCGCTAATTAGTATTTTATGTAGTTCCTTACGTTTAAGAGAAAACCCAGTTGTCATCTCTTTATCACTATATGTTTTGAAATCAGTATTGATCATTCTTATTTTGAAGTTTTGATATTTTAACATATTAATATCATAGTCTTTCGATAAAATATCATTAGATATATTATGATATATATTTTTAATGTTTTCAATAATATTATCAACTATTTTTTCAGTATCCTTAATATTCTTAATACCTGTTAATTGAATATTACCATTTTTAAATATTTTAACATTAGGCTTATAGTTATTATTGAACATATGAAATATAGTTACTTGATTATCAAATCTGTTTTTCTTGATTTTATCCTTTTTACTCTTTCTCTTCTTTTTAGGAAAAGTTCCTCGAGAAATATCCTCCCCATCAATCACATATTGTATCCATACTATCCCTTCTTTGTCATCAAAACATTCATCTTTTATTTTTATGTGATTGAAAAGAATATTTAAGTCAATATTAATTCCTGTTCCAATATTTGCATTACAAGTAATAGTCGAAGTTCTATATGGTGAAAAGTAAATTTCTGTCATTATGTGCATATGATATAAGGACTATAATGTTTATATCATTTTTTATTTTTGATAGTAAAATTACAATTATTAATATTATCTGTAATATTCTTTATATATGATGTATTAACTATTTCATAATTATAATTTGTAGAAATCATTGGTGGTAGATTTAATATATGGGTTTTGTCACATGTTACATGCGATTTTCTGAATTCGTCAATAGTTAATGGTCCATTAAACATTTTTAACAAATACCGAGATGGGGCTGGTCTTATAGGTTTAACACAACCATAATGTTTACTTAACATTTGAATATAACTATTAATTTCCCATACTTTGTCACTTCCATTATGTGAAGAGAAATTATATGCATTAGCACATTCAAGAGAGCAAAAATTACCATATAATACATATGAATTAGTTTTGATATTATATTTATAAGGCATGCCATAAGATCTCTTCTCAATTGGGTGACAACACCAATAACAATTATTAGTGCTATTTAAATTGTTTTTATTATATTCATTATTCAACAAATAATCATCTATATTCGCATTATCAACTATGTTGTTAATATTATCATTGGAATCTATATAAAAACAATCAGGTTCATATGGTTTAGGTAAACTATCTGCATTATCCGTTTCACTATTTTCTATCACCGATTCCGATATTGGTAATTGTAATATAATATCTTCATTGTCTATAACCTTGATATCCTTTACTATTGTGTTCATAAGAGTTTTCTTTTTTTTTTGCTCATTGATTTTGTCGTCACTATTTTTTGCTTTTCTAGGCATTTATTAATATTAATTAATGCTATATTATTTATATATATTTAGCTATTTATCAAAATAGTTTTTGAGATACTTCATATTTTTTATTAAATCCATCTGAATTTTTGCAGCAGGTTTTTGAGTTGATTTTTTAAAACTCATATTTTCTCTTGTAAATACACATTTATGTTTTATTTCCTTAATTTCATCATTTAAAGATGATATAATATCTATCAAATATTTGATAATAAATCCAGCAGATAATACTATTACTAATACAAACAAATCCATATTACTTTACTTAAAATGAATATTAAAAAAATTAAACAAATTTTAGTTGCGCACCACCATTTAATATCGTTAATACATTTATTTCTTTAACGAAAACTTTGACATCATATTTAACATTATAATCATAACTGCCATTCATGCTTGCAGTTGCTAAATTTTGCATTTGAAAAAATGTTTGATTATTACTATAATCATTTGTCGCAAGCGATAATGACGTTTTAATTTTGGCACTATTATATGAACCCGATGTATTGATTTTTTCTGGAAATAATGCAAACGAATATAAATAAATACCCGTTCGCGGTATATTTGTGTGATGATAATAAGGTTGTATATTATTGTAATATTCTGCAGAATAATTATCAGCACGCTTCGTTTCTTTTGCCCAATGAATACTAGCGCTTTTTAATATACCCATATTTTCAGCATATACAGGCGATGCAGTATAATTTGTATAATTGTTATATTTGGTAATCATATCATCTCTTCGAATAAACCATATAATTTCTTTTACATGGTTATTGCAATTGAGATCAAAAAATTTATTACTTTCACTAATAACATCTATATTTGTTTCTGTCAATTTAATAGTATCAATTACATAATCTAAATTATTTGTATTTAGTAACAATTTACTACGTTCTATACTATCTAAAAATACATAGGTTATATGTAGCGAGTTTTCAACATCATGATCGATTGATTTCAAAAAATGCCTTATTGAAATTTTATCATTATGTAATTCATTATAAAATTTGCTACTTACATATGTGTTTAATATATTACACCATACTTTATATAATCCCTCCGCACCATTATTATTTGTATAAACATCTATAGTTATTTCGTTATTTGCCAATTTTAATAATGGTAATGCTAGAGATGGATTCCTCGTAAACCAGAAATTTAATGGTATTTGTATTTTTCTACTTTTAATACTGGGTATATTATTCTCAAGCGAACTTACCGGATAATTAATATTATATAATTTATTATTTATTAAAGTATACTTGGCTTGGAAACTATAAGGTGCTATAAGTTCATTTACATTTCCTATTAATTTATTTTCAGCAATTCCATCTTTATTTGTTAACTCATTCCATATATTCATCCAATCGCTATATAATGTCTCAATGGTTTTACCATCAATTAACAGCTCGACGCGATTTACATAATTATATCCTAAATTTTCAACCCATCTAAATCTTTGTTCGTTGTTTGAATATATTTCTGGAATATTGAATGATAAATACATATTTGAAATTAAATCTGCTTTTCTCTCTATTTTGTAAGTCATTTTCACACTATCTTTACTGAAAAACCCCGCTGATGCATTATTAATCGGTCTATATTCAGTTGTTTCCATAGAAAAATTAGTATGTTTTTTATAAACGTATTTGTAGTAGTTTATACACGGATCAACTGTTATATAATTATCCATTTGACCATTTAATACTAACTGCATTAATCCGCCTCCCATTTTAATATTTTATATCAATAACCTTACTTTTATCTTATATATTATTAATAAAGCTTTCTATTTTTGAACGTGTTCGTTCTTCTTTAAATTCGGATACTATTTTATCTTTACCATCAGATACATCCACTAATATTATACTTGGAAAGCCAGTAATGTTAAATTTTTTAACCCTATCCATTTTATCCTTCATATTATATTTAATAATTGATACATTATCCCACGTCTTACTCATTAATTGGTCCCATACACCGGATTTATTAAAATCTTCGCAGTGACCACAGCCATCCATATAATAATATTCTAAAGAATATTTTTTCTTTTCCGAACTAAAAGATTCGCATATATATCTACCATTCATTATAATTACAAATATTATTAGTATAAATGTAGTCAATATAGAATAATGAACTATATTATTTTTTCTCACTGCCATTTTCTAACTTATTCATAGATAATAATTTTCGAATTCACATTTTTATTAATATTATTTAGTGTACAACATGGTGTAAATGTGATTAAATTATAATAATAACCTTTATTAGCTATTTTATGTATATCATTTTCATGAACCATCAGAATTCTATAATCTAGTTTATCAAAATCAATATCCAAGTCTTTTACTATATATACACTATTATCATAATTCTCTAAATTAAATTTATATAATTTGGCATTATTCTTATAAACAATTATCATTCTATAAATTAAATATGTTCTATTAATATTTTCAATTTTATCGATGAAATTGTTATATATATCTATGTCTTTGATATTGATAGTCATTTTTATATATATATAATATTATCTTATTATCGCCTTATGTAATATATTATATAAGATTATTTATATAGTATATAATATAATGGATGATAGTATTATTAAAATAGACTTTTCATTATTTGAGGAAAAATACCATGAAATACAGGAAATCCCCGATAATATTATAAAAAAATCTGAAGAATTAAAAAATAACTATGATTGCTTTAATTCATATTATGATCCTAAAATGATATGGATGAAGAAGAATTATGTTAAAAAAGATAAACAATTTTCCGTTAAAAATAAATTTCATATAATTATACCTGATTTTAATGATAACTCTAAATTTAAACGTAAACTTATAGGATTACTTAATAAATTAACTGATAAAAACAAGTATACTATATATAGTGCTATTAAAGAAATTATAAATACAAATAATGACAAAAATCTGATATTTGATATATTGTGGGAATATAATAAAAATAATTACAAGGATATTAATATAGATGTATTTAATTTCTTAAATTATGAAACTTTATGTTCTTATATCGATTCTAAATGGAATAATTATATAGCAAATAAAGAATGGAATCCGCCGGATTTTATATATGATAATGATATATTGCTAATTGATGATAAATATGATGTTTATTGTGATTATATAAAATGGAAGAAAAATACTAGCAACTTAAATAAATTATGGATTAAATTTAAGCTAGATGATATTGATATATTGGCAGAAAAAATATTGGATTTAGTATTAAATATTATTGATAATAGCAGTGCATACAAACATATTATAGATATATTCTTAGAACAATTAATACAAATAATATCTACAAAAAAAAATATTAATATTATAAATAAAATAAAAAATATTGATTTAAAAAATATAAATAATTCCACTAAATTTTTGATATATAATATTTTGGATATTGAAAATAAATAATTTCTATATTATTATATAGAGCAAGAAACATTAAATTATGAGAGAATCCGATAATAATCTGTCTTTTTACAGCAGCTTAATTATACAAATGATATTTGTTATATTATTAGTAATAATATATACATATTTAAATAAACTTGAAAACGTTGGTTGTGAATGTGCCGAACACCCTAACAAAGATTTTATAAAGAATTTCACTATAATAGCTTTATTATACTTCTTTATAACCGCTTTTATATCGGTTAAAAGCATCGCCAGAAGTTTAGGCAGTGTTGTAATACAATTATTAGCTATTGCTACTTTTGTATTCTTCTTATTATTTGTCGTATACATATACTATGCCTTCGACTATGTTAGATACTTAACTAACGAAAAATGCAAATGCTCCGAAGACATGACTAGAGACATAATCGCCATAGGCACCATGATCTCCTTATTCTTATTCTTAACTTTACTATTCACAGTAATCATCATCCCAATATTAATCAGCACCTTAACCAATTTATTATCCAGAATTGAAATGTTTGAAGATGAAGTAGAAAGAACCATCCGCAATCCTATGCGTACCTTCAAAAGTACCCCAGATAGAATCGCCAAATCTGTTAAAGATGTCGGAAACTTCGTTAAGAAAAGTGCTAAAAAAATAACTAGTGTCAGAAAACGAAAGTAAATTATTAATTTTTTTTTTATAATTATATATTCAACGTTCTATTATTACCCCCTTTGTTTTGTGTTGACTTTTTTAATATTTGAATATCAGCAGTATCTTCTATTATAGAAGTAATCTCTTCATCGCTTACTGACAATGTTTCTATGCGATTATCAATATCATCTTCTACTGAAATCTTATTGTGAACATTCTTAATTATATTATCAATATCATTCGCCGGTTTACTATTTAAATTATTTACACTTTCATATTTCGGCACTGATGAATATCCGGGATCGCTATTTAATGATCCAAACAAATTACTCACCATGCCAAATAATCCCATACTATCACCCCCCATACCCATACTACTTTGTTTGGGCATCGCTTGAGGTGGCGGTTGTCCACCACCCGTCATATATTGTTTGGCTGCAGCATTTTGAAATTGTTTCATAAGTTCAGGATCAGATTTCAATACATTCTCAACATCCGGCATCGGTTGTTCTTTAAACATTCTACTTGTTAAATGAAACATAAATGCACTACCCGACAATGATATAAATAATCTCATTTCAGGTGCCATTTTTTTACCAGTGGATTTGTATTTACAATGCAATTCTTCAAATATATCATCATAATCGTTGATATTTTCATTGACTTGTTCCGACCACCCATCTAACTTAATAGAAAAAGGATCATATCTTGTATTCATATATTCTGACCCTGAAACAAATGCCATTAACATTTTTTGCTGAAATCGTACACTACCATCTAGCTCTTTTTCACGTACTATTCTATTATATTCTGATCGCATTTCTTCGAGATCAGAATTCATATTAAATTTAAATGGCATTTTAAATCCTTTCGATTCTAATCGTTCCAATTGATATATAATTTCTCTTTTCTCATTTAATTCGTTTCTAACTATATCTTTTGGACTTAACTTTTTCCTTACCGCATTACTTTTTTCGCTCCCAGAAGTAGAATCACCGCTTCTAGAACTGGTAGATTCAGAACTCCCGCTTGCAGCACTACCACTTGCAGAACTAGCTGTGCTCCCTGTTTCATCACTACCTTCGCTCCCACTAACGCTACTATCCATATCATTATCTCGGTTAATTCGTTTTTGTTTATAAATTTCCTTCATATTTTTCATATATTTTGCCTTATCATATTTACTATTTGAAGCCACAGAACTCGCTCTAGATGATCTCGACGACATCGATATTACATCTTCGCTTATTTTTTTCTTGTTAAACAAACTATTATCAAATATATCAGATGAATTACCACCACCCTTATTCGGTATATTAAAACTAAAATTGGAATCTTTTTTAAAGCTTTCTCTATTCAATTCTATTAAATCATCACTTTTACTATTTAAATTCGATATTAATGACATATTAATATATTAATTGAGTTTCAAATGTTTATATATTTACAATAATTTTAATATATATTATTATACGCGTTTAATATGTTGTAGCCATTTCTTGAAAAATTCATCACCAGTCTTAGTATTATATTCCGGATGAAATTGTATACCTAGTATATTTTTATATTTATGATTAGCTATTATTATCTTTTTCCCCATCATTTTAATAATTTTATATTTCTTACTTATTCCAACTAAATAGTCCTGGTGAAAGTATTTATATTCAAGTTTTTTGACTTTAAATGGATCTTTAATGGTAATTTTCTTAAAGTAAATTTTACTACCAGTCTTAAAACTATTTATATTAGATTTTTTTCCATCTTTAATAGCTAGATATTGCAATCCGTAACATATTGCCAAAATAGGTATATTATATTTAAATATAATTCCAGGAATTTTTGGCGACTTTTTCTCTAAAATGAAAAAATCCGATCCTGTTACTATTATTCCGTCAATCTTTCCTCTTTTTAAAGCATTTTTAATACCTTTTATATCATAGTATCTTTTGATAATTAATTTAGCATATTTGCCAATAGTATCTTTATACAATTTATGTTGATATTTATAATTCCATCCTTCGCTATACATCGATACTATAAGTATATTCGTCATTTAATATAATATATCATAATTATCTAATGACTCGTTTTTGAGATTATTTCTTATATAAGCTACTGCCTGTAAACACGCATCACTTAAATCATCTTTCTTTTTATTATTATTAAAAATTTCACTTAATGTTTCACTATCCTTGATATAGTTTTCGCATATTTCAATACTCATCTTTTTATTAAGATTATATTTACTGCGTTTAAAATTCTTCGCATTCTTATCATCAATAACTTTATGCTCTATTTTAGGAATATAGCTATGTGTTTTTGTTTTTAGTGACGCATTTACTAATACAACATTTCCAATTTCATTTTCCCAATGTTTGATTAAATTAAAATAATTATATATTATATGTTGTATCGTTTTCATCACACCATTTAAATTAGAAGGTTGATTTTCTATTAAAACATAATCAATATAATTAATATTTTTTTCTTTTAAAAACCCAATAATATAATCCATTTCGTGATATACGCGTGATGATATATCATCAATTCCTTTTAGTTCCTTTTTAGTATTTGCAAGCGCAATAATACGCCATTCTATTATCTCAATTTTATCGGTTTTCTTTAAAATACATAAAGCCAAATTTATAACACCTATATCAAAACTTATATATATCATAATAAAAATAATATCAACTAACTCTTAATACTCTTTTGCATTGATAATATCACCTTTTTATTATAATCTCTAACATTGTTATGTTTAATTAGTAATGTTAAATCGCGCCAAAATGTATCCTTAACATAAGCGCAATTATATTTATTTATTTTTTTATATTTTTTATATAACCATTTATATACTTTCTCTTGTTTTTCTGGTGTCATAGTATTTCTTACGTTATGTATTTTGCTCTCAGATATTAATTTGTCTATAAAACGTTTTAAATCCTGGCATTTGATATAATCCTCTTTGATTCCATCCCAAATGTTTGTGAATTTAACATAATTATATGTAGGACATAGTAAAAAGTTATCATGATAATCGAGAAATATAGGGTTATTATCAATCACCAATAATTTATTATCAATATTGTAACCCTTCTTAGCTTTTATTGATCGCAATATTTTCGGCATTATTTTGTTAATGGATTTTCTGACATTTCCAAATTTATCTATTATACTATCATCTCGTGTAAATATTGGTCTGTTAAACTTAATATTATTTTGCCTTTCTATTATATTAATTTCCTTATTGGCCCACATTTTATCCGAAGCGGTATATACAAATATGTGAACATTCGGATACATTTTTTTCATCGTCGACATAAATGTAGTAAAATGTGGTCTAATCAATAAAGAATTTTTACAATAACTATCCAGTAAATGTTTTTCTAACGCCAATTTACTTTTAACTAAATTATTGTTTCGTTTATTTCTTGTTATTATATCCTGTATATTATAAATATCACATTGATATGTACAATCTCCTATTATGGTTCCATCTAAATCAAGTACAAATACATATGGTTCCATATTAATCTATTTTATAAATATATATTTATTAATTAGTATAAGTAGTATGAATAAATATTCATATATTGATAGTAATTATCATAAAAAATTTTATTTTCAAGAAGGTAATGCATACATTAAAAATTCATTATCGGCTTCCAAAATATCTAACAAGATATCTATCGCTAAATTATCTGATAGAAGCACATTATCTAATAGTGAAGGAAAAACTATTTATGTTAAATATTTTATAAAGGATTATATTAAAAATAAATACAATTTGATAAATAGAATTAGGTATTATAAGTATATTCTTAAGAAGATAAGTATAGTTGAAAAAGAAAGCTGTTTAAAGAAAAAGAGATTTCATCAAAAATACGGCAATAAATTTTACGACGGATATACCATTAATGATATAATAAATTTGGAAAAACAAATTGGTTCTCCTAGTAATTACGGATCTATATATATAACGTCGATAAAAGGTGTAGTTGGCAGATTTCCAATCGCATCTAAGCTCATGAAAATTAATAATAGTAACTCCTTAGAAAAATATTTAAACGAACATATAACAGAAAATATAATATCTAAGAAATTGTCTAAACATTTTATTATAACATACAAAACATTATTATGTACAGAATTTACAACTGAAGTACCATATATTATAAACAATACTAATTATTATATAGTATTAAATGAATTGGCGCATGGCGACTTAAAACAATTAGTTAAAATGAAATCAGTAGTAGGTGATAATTATCTAATCAATAACTTATATATACAAGTTATGCTCTCAATAATGACATTTCATACACTCGGTTATTCACATGGTGATTGTCATTATGGTAATTTTTTATATCACAAAAATGATGACGTCGGCTATTATCATTATGTAATATATGGTAAAAATTATTATTTAAAATCGTCTAAATACAATATCATGATATTTGACTTTGGATTCGCCAAATACAATAATCAACGCAATAAGCTTGTGCAAAAACATATTGAAGATTACATGAGAATTCATTTGGCATTTACTAGTAAAAATTATTACAAATCCTGGGGATATTTTAGCGATTTACCTGAGAAAAAATTTTCTGATTATGTAGATTTCCAATTTAAAAAATTATTTAAAATTAAAAATTTACTTCAAGAATACAAAAATGTTAGTAATTTCGTAGAAGAAAATATATTATCGTATCTTATGAAAAGTCCTAGTAATATGTTTACAAATGTTAAACCAAACGCAAAAATTATTAACCAAGATCCATTTATAATTGATGACACATTACATATCTAATTTTTCTATCATTTTGTTAGTACTATTTTCTAATTTTTCAATTCTATTATTAATATATTTTGACATAGTATCATATCCTGTAAAAATTAATTTATCAATAATATCATCTGGTAATACCATTTTTAACCCCCATTTTTCAACACTAAAGTTAATCATATTAATATCAAATAAATTATCAAATATACAATAATAATCTATATTATTTACATCAATATAATCATCCAATACATATTTCGTTCTCATTTTTTCATAAATATTTATTAGTTGTTTTATTATAAACATTAAACTCATTTTTTCGGGTTTGGAATTTACCAATTCCTTTCTTTTATGATAATTTGTATATATAATCATATTTATTAAATTATCCTTGGACACATTGTCGAAAATTTTAGATATAAAATTATTTGTCATACCCCCATCATAATAATAACTATCGTCTATTGCAACGGGTTTAAATAATATTGGTAATGCCATTGATGCTGCGCAAGCGTCAAAAACAGATACATTTGGTGTTTCATCAACAGAAAAAATTTTATTTTTGCAACTATAAATACATGTCGTTGATATATACATATTCACTCCAAACCTTTTCGCCAAATATGCAAATGTAACATCGTCTTCAATATCAGAATATTTTTTCTTAATACAGCTTCTTAAATTGTTAGTGAGTAATGTTATATCCGTTAATCCAAAATCGGAAATAATATTAATACATTTTTTATAAGGCATATTGCACATTTCTTCGATATTACTAGCATCGTAACACAATTCCTCCATTTCTTTTATAGATAATTGAAATGCTAAAAATAATCCTATAAATGATCCAATTGAAGTTGCAGCGATATTCTTAATGCTTTTGTGTAAATTATTTATATATATATATATCTCATCGCACCAACATACGAAACCCTTCATTCCACCACCCGATAAAACTAAATGGGTTATATTTAATTTACTCATTATTTTCTATCTAACAACATTTTTCTTATATATTTGATTTATATTCGCTAATATTGACATTATAATATTTTAATCCTTCCATCGCAGCATTATTCTCAGCTTCCTTTTTATTTTTCCCCTTTGATGTAGATATAATAGATCCATTTCTATCTTTTACACAATAAGTAAATATTTTTTGATTATCTTTAGTTACCACATTCAATTCCTTGAATTGTGGCATATCTTGATAATAATGCTGCATATGCGATACTAACATATCTTTATAGTTATTTTTAACTCTTATTAGTTCACTAAAATCAATGTAATTTTCAATTATATAAATAATCCATGCCTCAATTATAAAGTACCCTGAACCTGTTATTGGATCTATTTTAATATGCGATGGAAGTTTTACGTCATCAATATCAGTTTGAAAATCTAAATATAATGCCCCTATAAATGCTTCGAAAATATCTTCCATAATTTTATAATTATTCCTACCATTCGCATCCTCAACTTGTTTAGATATTATTGCAAATTTGGGAAACCCTATTTTATCTGATAGAAATCCCAACATTTTCCCATTTACTAACTTTGTTCTTATTTTTGACAAAAATCCTTCATTCTGATCAGGAAATCTGCTATATAAATAATTTGCTATTATCATACCAAGCAAAGAATCACCTAGAAACTCTAATCGCTCATATGATACATCTTGAAGTGGCAGACTATCATCTGGGCAATTTATATTACTTTTTTCAAAATTTGTATTTTTCATAGTACAATATGATTTATGCACAAATGCAACACGATATAGATTAATATTTTTAAATACTAAAGATTTCAAGCCATTGTTATCAAATAATTCTCTTAAATCTCTTTCATTTAGCAATACATTTTTATTGTTATATGGTAAGTTTTCTATTTCAATCTCTTTAGTTTTATTATGAATATTATCTATACGTTTCATTTTTATAAATCAATTTTATATTAATACTTATATCATTTTTTCTTTATACATAAGATTTATATATATAAATATTTAATAGTATATTTCTTTTAAATAGAATAACATAATAAATGAGTTATATTGGCAACGAAGGTATAGCACCAACAATACAACTCGATTCCGTTGGAATCGGTCTTGAATTAGACGCAAATGGTAATGCCATAAATGTAGAAAGCCTCGATTTAAACAGGGACGAATATTTAGTTGTTGGTGAAAAAACATATTATTCCGATGAAGATTCACAAGTTAATACAAAATGGAGCTTAATCGTGAATAAAGAAGGAGTTTCTGTAAATACGTCGAGAAGTGTTGCTTCTAATTATTTAAACGCCGATACATCATTCTTTGTTGATAAAAATATTAATTGTTCGGGGATTATCAAAGCCGTTGGTTTAGAACTCAATAATATAGTTCTAGATGGAGATCCGCTTACTAGTAGTTTAATTAGAGATTTTATTATTAATGCCAATAATATATCGGCAAATCAACCTTTTCAAGCTGGTATCAATACAAGTATAGAAGATATTTATAACTATAATACGGAAATTAAAAATGTTTATACTACTAGTTTTGTCACTTTAGGTGGTGTAGTTGATACATATGATAATACACATCCTTTAAATATCGTATCAACTGCTAATAACAGATTTGATAGTATGCATATCGCGATTCGAAATGATACTACAAATACCGATGAACCAAGCAAATTATCTATTGGTATAATTGGCGGATCAAATTTATCACCTTCTATTATTTCAACAACAGCCGGTATGCCATTAGAATTTCACGTTGGTAAATCTTCACAAGAGATAGATAGTTTATACGGAGTACATGCACTACCACAATATTCTGCTAAAGAGGATTATCCTTCACTTACTATCGATGCCGATAAAAATGTTGGAATCGGAACAAATAAAACTAATAAATTAATATTTGATAGAAAATATTTATTTAACGGAATAGTTAATTCGGAAGAAGTTAATAACGAATATACTAAATTTCAAGTTAAAGGCATATCATGTTTCGACGATGTTGTTATGTACGATTATTACACAAAATCATACAAAAATTTAGATGATATTTACATAAGATCTTCAGGTATTAGCACCTTAAATGCAACACAAATACAAGAAGGAGATTTCTTAGGGGAAAGTTATAATTTTAATAAAGATCTTAATGTGAAAAATAATCTAAAAGCAAATATATTATCAGTTGATACAAATGCCAATATTGACAATTTATTAGAAACTAAATCATTGATAGTCAATGACGCCGCTAATTTTACTGGACACGTCAGATTTGATAATGATGTCGATTTTACTAATGTCAATAATGTAAATATCAATAAACTCAAAATAAATAATGATATATACATTGGTGATAAAAGAGTTATACCTATAGATATTGATGATCCTTCTACTGGTTTTGGTACTTATAGTAGAAGTGATGATGGTAGTAATTTTTTCTTTGTTTATGTTCATAGCAATATAGCAACTCTTGATGCCAATTGCAATATTAGTTTTCCAAAGAAAATGGCAATCGGTCTCAAGGATTCCGATGGCTTCGATGGTGTTTTAAATATTATAAAGGACGATGAATCAACTAGCAATAATTTTGATATTACTCTCAAAAATACCATTGAAGAAAAAGAATATTATGCAAATATCGGTAGATTATCGCGTCTTGACTATGGCGACAATAGTCTAATATTAAATACAAACAAAGTTGAAGGTAAAAACAATAATATTTATTTTTACCCATCGACAAATATGTCTGAACTTACTAGTAATTATTTTTTACCAAACATTAAGAATACCCCTCCAACATTATCATTGAATAAAGAAAGAGTTTCTATAAATAAATTAGCTGCAAAAACTGGATTTGCATTAGATGTTAATGGTAATGTTGCTGCCGACGACTATTACGTAACATATAATGATGAAATGCAAAGAATCAAAGGTTTTATATATCAACAAAAGAACTTTTTCAATATATATGACTCTCAAACAAACAAATTTTGTGTTAATTATAATAATCTCACATCATATGCATCATCTATGAAGGGTTTTAATGTTAAAAATGGTATGAATGCAGATTTATACTATCAAAATGACAAAGTAATTGAAACTCTACAAATTGCTAACAATACTCAAAGTTTCTTTAGTAATAAAAAATTAGCTTTTGGTTGGAGTGGTGAAGAAGTTAAAACACCTTTACAAATTCGCAATTTAACAACAGAAAATAATAATTATTCTGTTATTAGAATTTATAGAGGTGTTCGTGGTGGTGGTTCGCTAAATAATGCTGATTATAGTGGTATTGATATATGTGAATATGATAGAAATTTAGATAATGATAGAAATTTAGAAAGATGGTTTATTTACAAAAATCATAAGTTTAATGATATTGATGCTCGCAATGTACCAAGAATAGGTCCTCTACAAATCGGATATACATCCGGTCATTATGCTCCAAAAAATTATGGCATGTCATTTTATTATAACTCCGAATCGTCAAATTATCATATTGATGTTAATAAACCTTCTGTTTCTTATCAAAATAATAATTCCGCAATGTCAATTTATGGCGATTTAGATGTTCATGGTAATATTAATATTATCGACGACTTTGGAAGCAATTACAATTTTAGATTATCAAATCTATCTGCTATGTCCCAGATAACTCAATATATTACAACTATTGAAGCATCGCCTAGTGATGAAGTGGTGCCCCCAATCGATGATTCAGAATTACCACCTATTAATAACGATATCAGATATACTGGTTACAATATCTTGTATACGCCAAATAAAAGTGTTATAGTAGATCCTATTGAAAAAACTGCTATTCCAATTATAGTTAAACAAGATAACTCTAATTTATCTGTTGCTAAATTTATAACATATTCTGATAATAATTTAAAATGTTCTTCAGCACTTGAACTCGGCATCTATAATACTAATCTTATGATTGCTGATGACGATTTTGAAAAGACAGATAATATCAAAAATATGGTTAAATTTAATGTATCAAGTGAAGATGATAAACATACCAATTTTGATATGAGTTTTTATCATGATGGATACTATAAAAAGTTTTATAACTTTAAAAATAATATTGATGATAGTGGAAATTTCTTAGCTTCTTCAACACATATTGGTGTCGGAAACAATATTGATAATAATAGTAATGTAACATTTCATATCGACGATATTAACAAATATGGTTTACAAATTACAAATAATCATACATCTCCTGCAATTAATTTATTATATACTGGTGCTACTTCAAATATATACCACACTATAACAGGTGCTTCATTTGAAAATAATTACAGATTTAGTATCGATATAGCAAATCAAAGTACATTTAATGAGCCCGAATCTACCAGTATATTTGTAATTGACGCATTTGAAAATAATAATATTAGAAAAGGTGCCCGTTTCGGTTTTAATGATACTAAATTGAATGAATCATTTGCAATTAAAACCGATTATGATACGCCTGCAATGGGAATTACAAGCAGATATTCATCAGTATACATATATGATAGTGTTGTTGATATTCAACCTGAAAATTTGGTATTGACAACATTAGGAAAAGAATGGAATAATTTAGATAAACTATATAAATCGACTTTCTTTTATAATGCAATTAATATACCCAATATCGATAATAATTTAAATCCTATCAATGATGATGACAAATACAATCCAAACTTTTTATTTAAATCCGATATAATATTGTCTTCAAATTTCTTATATACTACACATCATTCTAATTTAAGTATTAATTATAATATTTCAAATATTAATTTTACATTCGATGATTATAGTGTTGATTTTGATCAAACAAATTATGTCGATTATGAAACCATATGTACTATGAACTTAACATCTGATGATAAAATGATAGTTACTATGAAACCTGAATTATCATATACTGACAATACTATCAAAAGTGATGATTTTATTGAATTTGAAATAAACTTCTCAGACTCTTTCACCTGCAATTTAACATTAATTAATAATATTAGCAGTAACTATACATTTAATTATAATTATAATAATACCATTAGTTTACCAAGTGATATTACTTGCAATATTTCCTATTATTCGTACTTTTCTTCAAATCACGTTGATGATACAAATTTAATTAATATTGATAATATTATTTACACAGATATTTTGCCGTTTGATAATATGGAATATTTCGAACAAATTATACACAAGCATGATGTAACTAGAACTTTAAATGATAATGGTATTTATTCTAATATATTCCTTAATACACACACATCAAATGTTGTAAGATATAATTCCAATATCAATTTTGATGGTAAATTCGTCGCAGATAGAATTAATACTATTTCTATTGAATCGTCGAATATATTACCTGATTCTCTTTTATATCAAGATGCTAACAATAATTTGTTAGACTTTTCTTATAATATAGTTTTAGATGGTGATAATTCTAATGTTTATATTAAAACATCAAATTATGTTGTAAATAACAATGTCAATAGTATTCAACGCGATCATGAATTTATTTTAGTAAATAATAACTATCTAATTACAGATGATATTGACATCTATGGCAATGTTTTTACAAACAAAATCTATATAACTGAATATTACAACAAATTAGCAGAAATTCAAGATGAAGATTATATTATAAGAATTAAAAATTATAATTACAAAAATTTCAAACCACACATTACTTTAAATAATGATATTGAATCTATTGAAAAAATTGCAGGTCACGAGATTTATAGTTATGATGGTGTTCTTGAAATTAAATATATTGATAGTACCACCAATAATAATTGGGTTCCTATGAAAATAGATGCGCGAGGTAATGTATTCTTTCATGGTGGCTTAGATATGCACGGAGATTTAAGATTCGACGGAAAAATATTTGATGCTAATGGCAATGATTTAATACAGATTCTTAACAAAAATTATTATAAAGAATATGAAATTAATTCGAGTAATATTCATTTTAATGCATTAGGATCCAATGGTGTTGAAATAAGATCATATTCTAGCAGTAATTATGATAGTTTTAAATTCTTCTATGTGCAAGATTATATGGAAAATGAAGTAATACATGATGTATTAACCTTGCATAAAAATAACGACGAACAAACCAAATATAAAATAGATTTATATGGAGATATTGATACTTCAAATGGTATTTTACGCGTTGAAGGTAGAGATGTTATTGAAGATTCATGCAATTTCGTGAGATTAACATGCAATCTTATTACAGATCGCATTACAAATCTAGAAACTGATTTTATTTTAGAAAAACCACATTCGATAAATAGATTTATAATCAACCACGAATATGACTTTGATTTATTAGTAAATGGTTCTTTGACCATTAATTCAAATTTAAATGTTTTAGGTGAAACTACAACTCTCAATACAGATGTATATACAACCGAACAACTTGATATTGAAAATACCGGCACAGGTGTTGCCTTTAAAGTTAAACAAGATAGTAATTATGATATCGTTAATATATTAAACAATGTCGAGGAAGTATTTACCATATTACACTCGGGAAATGTTGGTATTCACAATGACAATCCTGAAGTGGCGTTGGATATTAACACAACTGATAGTATTAAAATACCGCGAGGCAACAATGACCAAAGACCTACTAAGGATATTCCAGAAGCCGAATTACATAACCACATTGGTTACATACGTTATAATACGGAGCTAGAACAATTCGAAGGCTTCGGTCAAAGCAACTATTGGAATGTCCTTGGTGGTGTTAGAGATGTTGACAGAGATACTTATATAACTGCTGAAAACGAAGCAGGAGCTGATAATAATGAAATCAAGTTTTATACATTGGGACAAGAAAGAACCATAATTAAACCCGATGGTAAAGTCGGTGTAGGTATATCTGATCCTGCATATGTTATGGATATAGTGGGCGATGAAAGAGTTTCTCAAAATCTCTATATTGGTGATAAAATAGGTATTAATAACGAATCTCCTTATGTTGGTATTGATATTAATACAACTGATAGTATTAAATTACCAAGAGGTAATAATGACCAAAGACCTACTAAGGATATTACAGAAATCGAATTACATAACCACATTGGTTACATACGTTATAATACAGAGCTAGAACAATTTGAGGGATTCGGTCAAAGTAACTACTGGAACGTCCTTGGTGGTGTTAGAGATGTTGACAGAGATACTTATATAACTGCTGAAAACGAAGCAGGAGCTGATAATAATGAAATCAAGTTTTATACATTGGGACAAGAAAGAACCATAATTAAACCCGATG
>Ga0209666_1000185_pt1 | contig 49027 bp, 43 predicted proteins | sample SaaInlV_125m_DNA_FD_184679 | JGI IMG/M metagenome (GOLD analysis project Ga0209666, IMG submission 184679) | Marine microbial communities from expanding oxygen minimum zones in the Saanich Inlet - Saanich Inlet SI037_S3LV_10m_DNA (SPAdes)... | ecosystem: Environmental > Aquatic > Marine >...
GCACCTTTCTTCATAAAAAGGGTTTCACCTGGATTGTATATCAGATCGTAAAGCAGGTTATCTTCGGATAAATGCTCGTAAGGAATATCAGGACAAACATCAACTTCTGGATGCATTCCAAGTGGTGTTGAGTTAACGATAACAGGAAAGTTTTTTACAGCAACATCGTTTAGTTCATCGTAAGATTTTTCAGATTCACTTTCTGGGTTTCGAGAAACATACAAAACATCTAACCCAATATTTTTCAAAACATACTCAACAGCTTTAGCAGCTCCACCAGTACCTAATATCAACGCTTTATAGTGATTCATTTTAAGTAATGGCTTAAGGGTTTCCTTAAAGCCATAGATATCAGTATTGTAGCCTTTTAACTTAACGCCATCAGCAGTACGAATAACTTTAATGGTGTTTACAGCACCAATTTCGCGCGCTTCATCATCCAATTCATCCAGAAAAGGAATGATTTTTTCTTTGTATGGAATCGTAACGTTTAGACCAACAATTTCAGGATTTTTTTTAATAACCTCCGTAAATTCTTCTATCGTTGGGATTTCAAAATTCTCGTAAGTAAAACCTTCAATATTTTCATTCTTAAATTTTTCGGCAAAGTATTTTGCCGAAAACGAATGCGTTAATGGGTATCCAAGTAACCCTAATTTCTTATTGTTCATTTTTAAACTTATTTCCAACAATTTCTAATCCATATACGATTGCAAAACCTAGTACAGCAAAACCTATTGCATAAGGTAAAAAGCTTTCCATATTATACATCTCCTCAAATGAATCGGGACTCAAATTACCTGTTACGGTGGGAATTATTTCACCCTCAGAGTTTGTTCTTGTATCCAATACCTCTTTCCAAGGCCAAATTTTATTTAATGACCCAATCATGAAACCTGTTAAAGTTGCCAACGTTAATTTCTCATGTTTTTTAAATAGCCATGAAAGCACTCTCGAAAACGTAAGTAAGCCAACTAAACAGCCAATCGCAAAAATACCAATTGGTAGACCAACAGTAATTAATTCACTATATTCACCAGCCTTGACTACCTCTATTAAATTTTTAATTCCTCCAATAACCGGTTTGTAAGCTCCCAAAAGAACTAAAATAAAACTTCCTGAAATACCTGGTAAAATCATTGCCGAAATAGCAAGTGCACCTGCAAAAAACAAAAAGAAAACACTATTGGAATCTTCTGACACACTAGCTATAGTTATGTAATATGCTAATGCGCCGCCCAATAGTATGCCAATTATATCTTTAAACGTCCAACCTTTAACTTGTTTTGCAATATAGATTATTGACGCGATTATTAACCCGAAAAAGAAACTCCACAATCCAATTTTCTCACCTGTTTGCCCCTCTTGCTCTAGTATTCCTGAAATTAAACTAGCAAGGGATATAATGCTTGTAAATATACCAGTAAATAATGCCAATAAAAACTGACCGTTAATTCGTCTCCAAACAGCAACTAATCCATCAGATTTGATCGCTTTAAAGTTTCCTATATTGAACGCTTTTATTGTATCCAACAATTCTTCATATATTCCCGAAATAAATGCAATTGTACCACCTGAAACTCCAGGCACCACGTCTGCTGCACCCATAGCCATTCCTCGGAAATAAATCCCAAGCAAACCTACTACATTTCTTTTTTTTGCTTCCATTTAAATAAACTAAAAGCCATCTCAATAATGAGACGGCTTTAATATTTCTAAAAAAATACTTTTCTAATATCGGTCCATTTCTGGGTCAATTTCATCAGCCCATGCTAAAATGCCACCTTCAAGATTTGATAAATTATCATATCCGAAGTTTTGCTCTAAAGCACTAATAACATTCGCTGATCTTTTTCCACTTTTACAGTGAATAATTACAGGCTTATCTTTTGGGATTTCTTGATATCTTGTCATTATTTGACTCATAGGGATTTCGAGTCCTCCCAATGAACAAATATCAAATTCGTTTTGCTCTCTAACATCAACCAAAACAAAATCTTCTTTATTATCTATTTTATCTTTTAATTCATCTACTGAAACCTCTTGCATAGTTGTTTATTTTATTGAAAAATATAATTAATCTAAATATAAATCAATCAAGTCTAATACGTTTTGATTATTTTTTGCTTCTGGGTAGTATATAAAAACTCTTTCATAATCTTTATAATCTATTGTTAAAGCCAGTTCAAATGTCTGATAAGCCATTTGAAATTTGCCTATTTTTAAAAGAAAAGCAACTTTGTAATAAAGCAATATTGAATTATTTGAAAACCTTTCACTTCCATCATCAATTGCTTCTTTTAAAAAATTCTGATCTAAGTGCCGCTCAATTAAGAGCAAATAATCCATATATAATGAAATATCTGTTTGATCAAGTTCAACGGCACTTTTCATAGAATTCAAACTATCTTCTAAATATCCAAGCTTCTCTTCAATTTCCGAAGCTGTGTACCAAAAATCAGGATCGGTGTTTTCTAATTCAAGTGCTTTTTTTATCGACGCATAAGCTTCATTTGATCTTCCTAAACCATCTAAACAAATAGAAATCCCAAGCCATGCATCTGGGTATTCTTCATTTTCACACAAGGCTTTTTTGTAGAATGCCATTGCCTGGTCAAAATCTTTCAATCGTTCATAACACTCACCAATATACCCATAGGTCATAAAACTTGGTGACTCAAATTCATAAGACTCCATATAAACTGCAATGGCAGCCTCAAAATCACCTGAACTTGCTAGTGCGTTAGCCTTGTTGAAATAAGCAGAAGAAAATTCTGGATTTATCGCTAGAGCATAATCATAACAATCGGCAGCTTTTGCCCATTCTTCTAATTTACAATGTGCTCCAGCTAAATTAAACCAAAGCGACTCTGAATAAGGAGATAAATCAATAAGTTGATTGTAAAATTGAATAGCTTCAGTAAAAGAAGTCATACATTCAAAACACATGTTTAATTCGAATAATGCAGATTCGTGGTTTGGATTTTCTCTCAAACAATTTTTGTAATACTTAATTGCTTCATCATATTCTAAATTTCTCTGGTATTCAGATGCTATAAAATAATATACTTCATCTCTAAACTCTGCATGTTCCAATGAGGTTTTAAAACATTTTATTGCCTTATCTGTCATTTTCAACTTGCTTAAGACAGTACCCTTAACGATTAATAAATCGATATTGTAAGGTTCGAACAACTCAACTTCTTCAATGAGCTTTAAAGACTCTTTGTATTTAAGATTACCAACTAGAACATGAGCCTTTAATATTTTTAATTCCGAATTAGTAGGATGTAGATTAAGTGCATAATCTACAACATCTTGCGACTGTTCAAACTCACCTCTCAATAAAAAGTATTCAACGATGTCTTTTAATTCCTCACTATCAAAGTAATATTGCTCCTGGTTTTTAACCATACTATTAAATCGATTCACAGCTGTGATTACTTCTCTGTGATTGTCTGAAGGTTCAAAAAATTCCATAATTTAAGCTATGCTTTAAATTTGTTTAAATATTGTGTATGAAGCAAACAACTTCAACTATTATTATTCACAAATTCGAGTTCAAAATTTTTAAAACCCATGAAAAACACTAGAATACAGTAAGTTACAAGCTAATAACTTTTATAGTTGAAAACTTGAATATTTTCTAAGGTATCTTTTTATTATTTTTCGGTAAATATAAAATAAACATTGTGACATTAATAAAATCGATTTCTGGAATAAGAGGTACTATTGGAGGCAAGCCTGGAGAAGGTTTAAGTCCATTAGACGTAGTTAAATTTACAAGCGCCTACGGTGAGTGGATTAAAAAACAATCATCTGGAAAAATCAAAATCGTAATTGGTAGAGATGCTAGAATCAGCGGTTTAATGATTGAAAACTTAGTTACTTCTACTTTAATTGGTTTGGGTATTGATGTTATCAACTTAGGATTATCTACTACTCCAACTGTTGAAATTGCTGTTCCTTTAGAAAATGCACATGGAGGAATAATTTTAACGGCATCTCACAATCCTAAACAATGGAATGCATTAAAGCTTTTAAATGGAAAAGGTGAATTCATATCAAGTGAAGATGGACAAGAACTTTTAACAATTGCTGATCAAGAAGATTTCAATTATGCTGATGTTGACGATTTAGGAGTCATTGTAAAAAATGATACATATTTTGATACTCATATCAAAGAGATATTGAATCACGAGTTAGTAGATGTTGACTCGATTAAAACTGCGAAGTTTAAAGTTGCTATCGATGCTGTTAATTCAACCGGAGGACTTTGCCTTCCTCCATTACTAAGAGCTTTAGGAGTTGAAGATATTCATGAGTTATATTGCGAGCCAAATGGTCAGTTTCCGCACAATCCAGAGCCTTTACCAGAAAATTTAACTGAAATTTCAAAAACTGTTGTTGAGAATAAAGCCGATATAGGTATTGTTGTTGACCCTGATGTGGATCGTTTAGCTTTAGTTTGTGAAGATGGAAGTATGTTTGGTGAGGAATACACTTTAGTTGCTGTGGCCGATTACGTATTATCTAAACGAAAAGGAAATACCGTTTCTAATATGTCAAGCACCAGAGCATTAAGAGACATTACCGAAAAAGCCGGGGGTGAATATTTCGCGTCCGCAGTTGGTGAGGTAAACGTTGTAAATCAAATGAAAGCAAAGAATGCTGTTATTGGCGGAGAAGGCAATGGTGGTGTTATTTTTCCTGACTTACATTATGGTCGTGATTCATTAATTGGGATTGCATTGGTGTTGTCTCACATGGCGCAAACTGGTATGTCTGCTAAAACTTTAAGAAACAGTTACCCACAATATCATATTAGCAAGAATAAAATTGAATTAACACCAGAAATTGATGTTGATTTGATTCTTGAAAAAATGGGAGAAAAATATGCAAACGAAAATGTTAACACCATCGATGGTGTTAAAATTGATTTTGCTGAAGAATGGGTTCACTTGAGAAAATCAAATACTGAACCTATCATTCGAATATATTCAGAAAGTGCAAATGAAGAAAAAGCTGAACAATTGGCTAAAAAAATCATTTCTGAAATAAAAGAAATTATCGCATAGTTTAATTTAGCATGCAAAAAATATATCTGGACAACGCTGCAGCAACTCCCTTATCTAAGGAAGTACTGAGTGTTATGCATGAATCCCTACAAAATAATATTGGAAACCCTTCTTCTATCCATTCATTTGGCAGAAGTGTTCGAGCTAAAATAGAAATGGCTCGGAAAAACATTGCAAATGCGATAAAAGCTCAATCAAGTGAAATTATTTTCACATCGGGAGGAACCGAGGCCAATAACATGGTTTTTAATTGTGCCGTTAAAGATCTTCAAATTAAAAGAATAATCACTTGTAAAACTGAACACTCTGCGGTTTTAAATCCTGTATTCAAACTTCCTCAAGGTATTGAATTCGAATATGTTGATATATCTGACTGCGGAATAATAAACTTAGCACATTTAGAGAAACTCTTATCCCAATCTGAGAAGAAGACATTAGTGTCAATTATGCACATCAATAATGAAACTGGATTAATTAGTCCAATTTCAGTAATAAACGAAATCTGTAAAAGAAATAAAGCTTTGTTTCATTCTGATACGGTTCAAAGCATTGCATACTTTGACTTTAATTTAAAAGAAATTGATATTGATTTCGTGACTTGCTCTGGTCACAAGTTTCACGGACCTAAAGGAATTGGGTTTTTATACGTTAATAAAAAGCATATCATTACTCCTTTTATTAACGGAGGAAGCCAAGAAAAAGGACTTAGAGGTGGTACTGAAAATGTCACGTCAATTCTGGGTATGGAAAAAGCATTACTGACGATTAAGGCTGATTTACCAGAAATTATAAAGCATTTACAATATTTAAAATCTGAATTACTTTTTCAGCTAAAATCAGAAGGGTTAGAATATAAGATTAATGGAGACGAATCTAACTCATCGCCTGCTATTATTAACATATCTTTTAAAACCGAAAAAGATGTTTCGATGTTACTTTTTAACTTGGACCTCGAAGGAATTGCCATAAGTGGCGGAAGCGCATGTACTTCCGGTAGTAGCAAGGGCTCACATGTTTTAAAGGCAATGGGTGTATCGATGAATAATCCTGCAATTAGAATTTCATTTTCTAAGTACAATACAGCGTATGATATAAACCGCTTAGTTACCGTATTAAAAAAACTCTTGACAAAAAAAGTATGAAAGAAAAAGCGATTGAATTAATAAATAAAGTTCATTCATCTGATCCCAAAGGAGAGGCGTTACTTTATGCAAATCAATGTTTTGAATGGTTATCGAAAATTAATTCTAACTATACAGAAGAGCAAGAAATGGCTGCTAGATGTCAGCACTTTAAAAGATGGGAAATACCTAGAAGTGATTTTCCAGTTGGAAAAAAAGGGTATTACCAATGGAGAATTGGATTATACCAATACCAAGCAGATAAGGCTGGAGAGGTATTGGAATCTGTAGGTTATTCAGTTGACTTTGTATCTAGTGTAAAGTCAATGATTTCAAAGAAAGATTTAAGAAATGATGCGAACTCTCAACTTATTGAAGACGTTGCTTGTTTAGTGTTTTTGAATTACCATATTCACCCTTTTGCTTCGTCAAAAGATTATACGGAAGAAAAATGGATTAAAATAATTCAGAAAACTTGGGGTAAAATGTCAGAGAAAGGACATAAATTTGCTTTAGAAATTAATTACAATGCCGCTATTTTAGATTTAATTAAAAAGGCACTTGCATAAAATAAAATCATGATTCAACGAAAACAATCTTTATACTTATTACTTGCTGCGGGAATACAAACTTATGTTGCTTTTGGAACATATTTTAAATACACTGCTGATGGTATTAAATTTTCATTAACGGGTTCGGGAACAATCAATTTTGAGAACGAACAAATTCAAGGAAATGATAAAACCTTGATTTTATCATTAATAGTAGCTGCTTTGGCAGTTGTTTCAATTTTCATGTTTAAGAAAAGGAAGCAACAACAAAAAATAACGAAGATTGGTGTATTGTTTACGTTTGTAGAAATGATTTTTTTAGTAATGTCTTACTTAAACATTCAAAACCTAAATCCTACTTCTATATCATTCGGGATTCCAATTTTCATATTACCAATATCTACTGTTTTATTTTTGTTAGCTGGTGAGGCAATAAAAAAAGACGACGATTTGGTCAAATCTGTAGACCGAATCAGATAAAAGGTTTTTTAAAAATTGTGCCAACATAATTTTGTGAATTTTATTAGTGCTTTAAATAGATTAATTTTCATAAAAAATCAACAATTTATACTTTCAGTCAGGAATTTATTCATATTATTGCAAAAGAAATCTTTCAGCAAATTCTTGTAGATAAATTTCCTCAATTTTTTTCATTTGAAATTTTCACCCAACAAATATTTATATGTATAGCATTTTGGATTTAAACAAAAAGCTTGTTGCTGACCTTCGTCAGATTGCAACTGTTTTGGAAGTTAAAGGAACAGAGAAACTAAAAAAGGCCGAATTAGTTGAGTCTATTTTAGATGTGCAAAACAAACAAAAAAATTCCGACAACACCGTTTCTGAACAAGATGAAATTCAAAAAAGAAAAAGAGTTCGTGTAAAAAAAGAAGGTGCTAAAAGTACAAAAGAAGTTCATTCTAGAACAGCAACACTTTCCCCTATTCAAAAAGAAGAAACTCAGGTAGTAGCGGAAGAAAAACCAGCTGAGAAGTATGTCGAAAAAGCAGAGTCAAAGCCTGTTCAAAGAAATTCTGAGAGAACTGCAAGACATGACCGAAAAGATAACGATCGCACCATTAGAACCGAAAGAGCTGTTAGAGCTGAGCGACCTGAAAGAAAGGGACGTAATGATCGTGTAGAAAGAACGGAAAGGCCAGAGAGAGCTGAAAACAAACCGGAAAGAAGAGACGATAAACGAAGAGAAGACAGACCGACACCAAACGAAAACAGGAGACAATCCGAACCAGAATACAATTTTGATGGAATTGTAGATAGTGAAGGGGTTTTAGAAACGATGCCTGATGGTTATGGTTTCTTAAGATCATCTGATTTTAACTACCTATCTTCTCCAGATGATATTTATGTATCTCAAACCCAAATTAAATTATTTGGATTAAAAACTGGAGATACAGTTATTGGAACAATTAGACCTCCGAAAGAAGGAGAAAAATACTTTCCGCTTGTTAAGGTGAAAGAAATAAATGGAAGAGAACCAGATGTTGTTAGAGACAGAGTTCCTTTCGACTACCTTACTCCCCTTTTCCCAGAAGAAAAGTTCACTTTAGTAAAAGGAACAAAGCAGTCTATCTCAATGAGAATTTTAGATATGTTTGCCCCAATTGGTAAAGGCCAAAGAGGATTAATCGTATCTCAGCCTAAATCAGGTAAAACAATGTTATTGAAGGAAGTAGCAAATTCTATCGCTGAAAATCATCCCGAAGTTTACATGATTGTTTTATTAATTGATGAAAGACCTGAAGAAGTTACAGATATGGCAAGATCAGTAAATGCTGAAGTTGTTGCTTCTACATTTGATGAGCCAGCTGATAAGCATGTTAAAGTTGCCAATCTTGTTTTAGAGAAAGCAAAAAGAATGACAGAATGTGGTCATGATGTTGTAATTCTTTTAGATTCCATAACCCGTTTAGCTAGAGCATACAATACAGTTTCACCAGCATCTGGAAAAGTACTTTCTGGAGGAGTTGACGCCAATGCATTACACAAGCCAAAAAGGTTTTTTGGAGCTGCTCGTAATATTGAAAACGGTGGTTCTTTAACAATCTTAGCTACTGCTTTAGTTGATACAGGTTCTAAAATGGATGAAGTAATCTTTGAAGAATTTAAAGGTACTGGAAATATGGAACTTCAATTAGATAGAAAGTTAGCGAATAAGCGCTTATATCCAGCAATAGATCTCAATTTATCATCAACCAGAAGAGATGACATGTTAATCGCACCACATGCAATTAAGAGGATATGGGGATTAAGAAAATTTTTAGCTGATATGACTCCACAGGAAGCAATGGAGTTTTTACAAGAAAGAGTACGTCATACTAAAAACAACGATGAATTCTTAATTTCGATGAATTCTTAATTTTTTTTTACAAAATTTTGTTAAAAGGTTGTTTCGAAAGATCCAACCTTTTTTATTTTTAATAAGTTAAATTTGATTTGAACTATTCAAATTATCTATGAAAAAGTTAAAGCTAATTCCTGCAGTAGTATTTGTTCTTTTAGTTATTACCTACCTATCTATTTATTCGGCGTACAATGATGATTCTATTTATGAAGGCATAGAAACTAAAGACTTGGTTGATTATGCACAACTTGAAGAAGTTGACCAAATTAAAATTATTGGATTGCCGCAAGACAGTGTTGTTGTAAAATCTGACTTTACAGATAAAGGGAAGGAGATACTATCAAATATTGATAAAACAACCTACATCGCATTTCAAAACATAAGTAGTCAAATGGCTGCCGTAAGTGAACAACTATATTATTTAAAGAGATTAATTCTATTGCTTTTTTTGTTTACAACAACAATGGTTGCTTTCAAGCATAAATTCAAATTCAATGTTACGTTTCAAAAAGCTCTTTTCGAAAATGTCAAAACAAGCTTACTCTTTGTATTATTTGCAATAACTTCCTTATTGATAACACAGTCAGTTTTGGGTACTGTAAGATCAGGTGGACAAATGGTGCAAATATTCTTAAGTGATGGTGTAAAAACGCTAAAGTATGCACTTTTGTATTCTGTATTCATTTCAGCATTTATCTACTTTCACCCTCAAAATATTCATTGGTACAAAAAAAGAATAGCACGTAAGCAAGCTAAATTAGATGCGTAATATTATTCCGCACCATCTTAAACTCCATTAATCGAAGATTTTAATAGTTTAAACTATTATTTAGACGTATTAAACCTTTTTGGTGGGGAAAAAAATTATATATTGCGGTGTGAAAGAAAATGAGATTTTCAACAACACTAAAAGGACTGCTATGGATAACAATGAAAATAGAGAAAGAAGGGACGAAATTTTTTCAAAAGCTGTAAGAGCAGGAAAAAGAACTTATTTCTTTGATGTAAAAGCGACAAAAGCTGATGATTATTATATAACTGTCACTGAAAGTAAAAAAAAGTTTTCGGAGGACGGGAAATTCCATTTCGAAAAACATAAATTATTCCTTTACAAAGAAGACTTTGAAAAGTTTGCTGTAGGCTTGTATGAATCGATCGATTATATTCAAAAAGAAAAAGGAGTTTACGAAGGTTATGAAGAATCTCAAGAAGTAAAAGAAACAACTTCTAAATACTCAACTAAAGTTAAATTTGACGATTTAGGATAATTAACTCAATAAAATACTTTGAGCTATCCCGTACACCGAGATAGCTTTTTTTATGTCTAAATTTGTATCATGTCAGCTATAATGAATTTCGCAATATTTCCAATTGATAAGGGTGATCACATTGGGGAATATGTAAGTAAAGTTGTTGAACACATAAAAGGTACAGGCTTAAGTTTTGAATTCACCCCTATGGGAACTATAATCGAGGCTTCAACTGTACCGGAACTTTTAAAGGTAGTTGAAAGAGCATACGAAATTATGGATCCAATATCAGATCGTATTTACTGTGTAATGAATATGGATTTCAACAAGAATAAAACCAATTTGATTAAATCAAAAAGAAAGTCGGTTGAGAAAAGAGTTGGTAAGCTTTAACAATGTTTTTCATACTATCTAAAATATTAGCCTTCCTCCTTTCTCCATTCACATATTTGGTAGGCTTACTAACTTGGGTGTACTTTACTAAAAATCCAATTAAAAGAAAGAAACTATTAATAGCCAGTATTTCACTTGTTTTTATTTTTGGAAACAACTTTATTCTCGATGAAGCTATCCGACTTTGGGAAAAACCTTTAAGCGAAACAAGAGCTGATAAGTATGATATCGCAATTGTTTTAGGTGGAATGATTATTTACGATGCAAAAAATGACATTACAAGATTTAATAGTAATATAGACCGTTTACTACAAATTTTACCAAAAGTTAAAAGAGGCGAAATAAAAAATTTAGTGATTTCTGGAGGAAGCGGAGATATTTATCATCCAGAAAATAAAGAATCTGATATTCTTTCCAAATATCTTACAAATGCTGGGATAAAAATTAATAACCTTCTTATTGAAAACAAATCAAGAAATACATTTGAAAACGCTTTATACACAAAAGAATTATTACAATTAAAATTTAAGAATTTAGCTGAAAAAAGAATACTTTTAATCACTTCATCCAATCATATGAGGAGAAGTTTAGCTTGTTTTGAAAAGCAAGGAATCTATCCGGACTACCTCAGTAGCAATAGAAATTCTGGACCTCGTAAATTTGAGTTTGAATATTGTTTCATACCAGGTGCACATGTTTTTAGTGGCTGGACACATTTAGCGCATGAAGTCATAGGATATTGGGCTTACAAATTGACGGGTAAGATATAAAAAAAGCTACCCTATTAAAGCAGCTTTTAATTATATCTATTTTAATCTCAATTACTTTATCAAAGCACCATTTGGTGCAACTCCAACCGAATAATGTGTGATAGAATCTCCATCAGCCGAGTACCTTCCAACAACACCATCAGAAGAAAAACCTTTAGCATCAAAAGTTAAAATATTTCCTGAAGCAGGATCAACTTCAACTCCGTAAAAATTTCCAGGGATCAATACTTCTTCATTTATATAATCACCATTAATTCCAACTCTGTAAACTCCATCACCCTTATAATAATAAATTATATCACCAGATCCATTAATTGTTATTTTAGAAATAGACTCACCTACTTCTCCAATAATTAAAGTATCCTTTGCGACTCCATTTTCAACGTTTAATTTAACAAATGCAGGCGCTTTATCAGCACCATTATCATATTGTCCGTTTCCAGCACAACTAACCCAAACATCACCATTTTTATCTTCTACGAAATCTGTTGGTTTATCCCAAGTATTTACATTCGTCACCGATAAGTCAGATGGATTAATAATAGCAACCACAGAATCAACCATAGTCGTAAATAAATCGCCATTCCAATGTCCAGTACAGCCTACAAGAATTTTACCTCCTGAAGCAAATATCCCTTCAGGTCCAGTTGCAACCTGAATAGTATCTGTTACAGCATTTAATGAGTTAATCACAAAAACCTTTCCTTCTGATGTCCCATTTGAAATAAAACCTTTCTCACCTTCAAATGCAATGTACCTTGGATAAGAAAGCAATATTGTTTTCTCTTGTTTAAAAGTAGATAAATTCACAACCTGTACTTCACCACTACCGTTAGCAACAACATAGCCTTTTTCTCCGTTTATCGCGAACGATTGGACCACACTACCAGCAGGTACATCACAGTTTGCATCTTCATAAATAAAGTTTCTCACTTCGTTTGTCGTCAAATCTATATGAGATAGAGAACCTGTTCCATTAAAAGCTCCTTCGTTTATAACAACAGCTCCAGATGAGAAATTAAACGGTTTTGAACATGACTCTTTATCTTTTTCATCATCTTTACAAGATGATAATAATAGTGTCCCTGCAAATAAATAAATAATTGACTTTTTCATAATTAACTAAAATTTAATAGTAACGTAAAGTAATAAGATCTCCCAGGCATTGGTCGATTACTTACCCCTTCATAAAATTGATTTGATAAGTTTAAAATTGAAAATTTTGAATAGATTGAAAACGGCTTAACATTCCATTTTTTCATTAAATGTAAATCTTGTAAGTAATAAGAAGCTAATGCTTTTCGCTCAACGTTATCCGTCGTAGTGTGTCTTAAAGAATAATAGTTAAAAACATAGTTTCCCGTAAAACCTTTGTAAACAAGGCTAATCCGATTTTTAGATTTATTCATTGGAACATATGTTAATTGATTTTCAATTGAGGGATCATTAGGAAGCTCACTCTCAAGAGTAGTCACCTTTGTAAGCGAATAATGAGACATGAAGTTAAGTTCTACCTCATTTAAAGAAAAATTAACTTCTAGCGAAGCCTCTCCTCCTTGAGCATTCACTTTCTTAAGGTTTTCTACAGCCCAATATTCACCGGCATCCCTCCATTGTATCCAGTCATTAACAATTGAATTATAAACTTCTCCAAATAGTTTAAATTCTAATTTTTTAATCACAACAGAGTAACCAACCGACTGTTCAATATTCCAGCCCTTTTCTGGCTTTAGGTTTTCATCCCCCCCCTTTGGCCAAAATAAATCGTCAAAATTTCCAACTCTAAAATGTGATCCGCCGCTACCTTTAAAAACAAATTGTCTCATGCTAAAATGGTATGCTATAACTCCACCAGGAAATACGTTATTTGGGCGCCATATTTTATTTAAAACACCTGTTCCACTTATTCTCAATCGTTCTTTAAACAATCGTTTTTCAATTCTCGATTTTGTTAAACTTACAACTCTGCGCTTCACATCTTCAAACTGATTGTTGTGTGCATTTTGAAACTGTATTTCACTTAAATACTCAAAATACCAATCCTTTAAATTATGTTTCGCGCTAACATTAAAATGATTGTTGTTCAAAACATAAAATGTGTTTATTGCAAACAAAGAATCATTATATAAAAATCGCTCATGATTAATTCCATAAAATCCTTTAATTCTAACTTTTTTAATAGGAGTATAAAAGTTAAAAACCGACCTTATGCTTGAGTCTTGGTAAAACGCGACCGAAGGTTTTGAATCTGCAAATATTTTAGGAGATTCAACTTTTTTAGTGGAAAACCATGTATGGTTTTCAAACTTGATTTTTTTATTTCTCCAGCCTGTTGAAAAAATAAGGTTCCCATTGTAGTAAGCCGCGTTTTCTTGCACCTCATTTGGTGTCCCAATTCTTTTATGATTTTTATATTTAAAATCATTTACTGCCGATAAAAAAGAACTTTTCACTTGAAACGTAAAACCTTTTATCAACCCTCCTGCTTTAAACTGATTACCTAGATAGCCAAAGCTTCCAATTTCAGAACCTATTTGAAAATGAAACGTATCCTTCCAGTTTAATTCATTGTCCATAGCTATTACTCCACCGATGGAAACATCATTTAAATCTGAAACACTATTTCCTTTGTAAATACTTATATTATCGACAACTCCAGATTGAATACCTCCAAAGTCCGTCATCCCTAATGTTAAATTGTTAATAGATAAACCATTCCATTTCACATTAGTTTTATTAGATGAATAACCTCTAATGCTTACGCTACTAGTAGCTCCTTTACCACCTTGATTGTTAACCTGTACTGATGAACAATTTGTAAGTAATTCAGCAACCGACAAAAACGGTTCTTGAACAATTACAGAACCAAATTCTTCAACATTTTTAAACTGAGTAGGTACCACAGCAATAGTGCTTAACGTTAGGGTGTCTAAGGTTTGCGCCGAGGAGTTTAATAGGCATAATGCCGTTAATATGTATAACAGTGTTCGTTTCAAGTTTTTATCTCTTACACTCCTGACCCCGGAAGTGGAAATAAATAACGAATTTTGGCAGGTCTCCTGACTTCTCTCTATTTAGCGCCTTCCCGTTTTCACAGTGGCAAATGAATGCTAAATATTTAAAGAGTTACAGTAGCGGGCACTGTTACAGAATTTCACTGTATTCCCTATTAATCTAAATTCTTAGAATTTAAAACCATAATTCGATCGCAAAGATGCGTCAGAATATTCACTACAACAAATTTATTTTATAAAGAGACTAAAAAATTTATGGTGTCAATTTTATCTGCATAATCCCAAACCTTTGGCTTTTGAGCCTCACCAAAGTCTACAGCATCTTTAATTTTGTTGGAAACAACACATTGAATACTTTCCTTATTTAATTCAATATAGGACTCAATTTCTTCCATAGACTCAAACCGCTCAAAAAACGTGACACTGATTGGCGATTGTAAATTATTATCCTCTTTTAACATAAACGTACCGCCATCCAAAAACGGATTACTGTTAATTAAGTAAATTGATTTGTTATAATCAACGTTATTATGATATTTTCCGTTTTCAACCAACGGCTTATCATGTTTAGATAACTCATTCATAAGCGGAGTTATATCAAAATCTTTTAGCAATAAAAACTTCGAAACATTTCTACATCCTAGTCCATAATAAGCAAACAAATCATGCGCTAATGCCTCTAATTGCTTAGGTGTTTCATCACCCGTTAATACAGCAACTGATGTTCTTGATTTTCGAATAATGTTAGGATACTTCCCAAAATACTGCTCAAAATAACGCGCTGAATTATCACTACCTGTGGCAATTACAGCATCATATTTTGCTCTAGGAGAATCTAAAATTTCAACCTTACCTTCAAACGAACCATCAATTTCAACTAACAAGTCAACAATTGCAGGCATTAATTGCTCATCAACCGAACTCGTTTTAGCAACTACCTTATGACCCGAAATCAATACACTTAAAAGATCGTGAAAACCAACTGCAGGAATATTCCCGGCCATAATCACCCCTACTTCTTTCGCTTCCTTTACAGCCTCAATTTGCACACTATACTTTGACGTCCATTCCTTTAAATCAGCTTCGTTTAGCATCAAAACAATTCCATTCAAGGCCTTGTTCACCATCTCGCTTGTAAACCAACCGTTTTTAAATCCAGCTTTTTTAGTTTGTAATAAAAGGTTAATCTGGTTTTTACTCAAACCTTCATATTCACCATCTTTACGATCAATTGCCGCTTTAATTTGATGTCCTAATTCTACAAATGATTCAATTCTTGATGCTAACATAATATTTAGTGTAATTTTGCAAAATTACGAATTGAAAATCCAAAACAAACATTAAAAATAGATTTTGATCAAATGAAAAAAATATTTTTTGCTTTAAGCATCATATCCTTAATCACTATTCAATGCAAACACAAGGAAAAATCAAGCAATATCAGCACTAGAGAAGAATTAGTATTAACCGGAAACCCCAGTGTTTCAAAGAATTTTAATGTTGAAATAAAAGGATACACAACAGGTGTTATTGAAGACAAAACAGGATTAGACGGATGTACCTTCCTTATTAAAGTAAATGATTCAACGACTTATGAGCCGGTTAATTTACCTGAAGCGTTTAAAAAAGGGGCAACTAAAGTTTATTTTAAATATGCACTGTCTCGAGCACCATCTATATGCATGGTTGGACAAACAGTATCAATTAAAGAAATAAACTTGTTAAAATAGCGGCGCATTATTGAGCTATTCTCACGAATAATAAGCGTGTTAGCTAAACACTTAGAAAGCTTAGTAACTTCGAAAGTATGAAATTATTCAAGAGAAAGAAAAAAAGAGGTTGGATTCGGAAATCATTAAACATCATAAGTTTAACAGTCCTTTTCTTTTTAAGCATTCCTCAATCGTTTGATCTTCCCGTTGAAGGAATGAAGATCAACGATTTTAACCACGAAAGCTATTGGTATTACCCCTGGGGGAAATCAGGAACGCACAAAGGCGTAGATATCTTCGCTAAAACAGGAACAAAAGTTAACGCGTCCGTACGAGGATTTACATTCGCAACAGGTTCCGGCGGAATGTCTGGTAAATTTGTAATAGTACTAGGCCCAAAATTACGATTCCATTATTTCGCACATTTAAACAGCATTAAGAAAACTATTGGATCTTGGAATAATATAGGTGATCAAATTGGAACTGTAGGCGCAACTGGTAACGCAAAAGGCAAACCAGCACACTTACATTATTCCATTGTCTCATGGGTTCCTCACTTTTGGCGAATTGACTTTGATCCACAAGGTTGGAAAAAAATGTTTTTCCTTAACCCAATTGATTACATAATGGATAGCTATGACAAATAAAAGGAAGTAAATCTCAGAAATTCGGCAGATTATCAATCTCAATTTCAGCGTTAAATAAAAATCATTTGATTAAAAAAACAGCTTTTGCGAAACCAATCTCTTCAACTTGTAGAATCTACGCTAAAAATCGAAGTCATTGCTTCAAACAATTACTGTAATCAAAAAACTGAATTTAATAATTAAGTTAAGACTTCAACAGAACAAGAAATAGTTGTATATTTGTGCCACAATGAAATTGAACATAAACATACATCATCATCACACAATTAACCTAGGCTAAGCGGGCGGTGTATGTGTATGCATAAAATATAAACAAGCCACGCTATTAAGCGTGGCTTTTTACTTTATTATAACAGATTAAAATGAGTGAAATTTTAAAAATTGCAATACAAAAAAGTGGACGATTAAACGAAGAGTCCATCCAACTTTTAAAAGAGTGTGGAGTTAAGTTTAACAACGGAAGAGACCAGTTAAAAGTTGCTTCTCATAGCTTTCCTGCTGAATTACTTTTCTTGAGAAATTCAGATATTCCTAATTATGTAAAAGACGGTATTGCCGATATTGCAATTTTAGGAGAAAATACAGTAATTGAAAAGGGCGCTTCTTTGGACATTATTGAAAAGCTTGGTTTTTCAAAATGTAAGCTTTCACTAGCGGTTCCAAAAGAAGTTGATTACCCTGGAGTTCAATATTTCGAAGGTAAAAAAATTGCTACTTCCTACCCTGTCACTTTACAACAATACTTAGATAAGCAAGGTGTTAAAGCTGAGATACACATGATTTCCGGATCTGTTGAAATAGCTCCAAATATTGGTTTAGCAGATGGTATTTGTGATTTAGTTTCCTCAGGAAGTACTTTATTCAAAAATGGATTAAAAGAGTGTGAAGAAATTTTGTTTTCAGAAGCTTGTTTAGTTTCCACTCCTGGTTTAACAGGTGAAAAGAAAGATATTTTAGACAGATTAATGTTTAGAATCAACTCTGTTCAAACAGCTAAAAAGAGCAAGTACGTTTTACTAAATGCACCTAACGATAAGTTACAAGATATCATTGCAGCATTGCCCGGAATGAAAAGTCCTACTGTACTTCCATTAGCAAAAGAAGGTTGGAGTTCGGTTCATTCGGTAATTAAAGACGGTGATTTTTGGAATGCAATTGATGATCTTAAAGCGAACGGAGCTGAAGGAATATTAATCGTTCCAATCGAAAAAATGGTACTTTAATTTTTGAATAAAATTAAAACCTTGAGTGTTGAATTATAAACTATAAATGATTAGTCTTTATTAGGCGAAATCATAAAATATTCAAAATTAGAATCTTTTGAAAACAATAAAATACCCAAACAAAGACACTTGGAGTGAAATCCTTAAAAGACCAACTCGAGAGAAAAAAAACCTTGAAAAAATTGTTTTGGATGTCTTTGAGCAGATAAAAAAAGATGGTGATAAAGCCCTTAAAAGTTATACCGCTAAGTTTGATGGAGCTGAATTAAAAAACTTATTAGTTTCAAAACAAGAATTTGCAGAAGCGGCTGCCGCTACACCCGATAATTTAAAAGTAGCTATTAATAATGCGGCTGAAAATATATTTAAGTTTCATAAAGTACAAGAGACAAAAGAAGAGAAAATTGAAACTCAACCCGGTGTTGAATGTTGGCGAAAGGTAACACCAATTGAAAAAGTAGGATTATATATCCCAGGTGGATCTGCGCCTCTTTTTAGTACTGTTTTAATGTTAGCCATCCCTGCAAAGATCGCAGGATGTAAAGAAATAGTTTTGTGCACGCCTCCAAATAAAGAAGGTGAAATTAATCCAGCTATCCTTTACGCTGCATCAACTGTTGGTTGTAATAAGGTATTAAAACTTGGTGGAATTCAAGCTATTGGAGCAATGACATACGGAAGCGAATCAGTTCCTTCTGTTTATAAAATTTTCGGACCGGGTAATCAGTTTGTTACTGCTGCAAAGCAAATGGCAAGTTTGGATGGTGTCGCAATCGACATGCCTGCTGGTCCAAGTGAAGTCCTCGTTTATGGTGATGAAACTGGTAATGCAGATTTTATCGCATCCGATTTATTATCACAAGCTGAACATGGTGCTGATTCACAAGTTGTATTTGTTACCTGTATTGATTCTCTAATTGATGATGTGAAAAAAGCTGTGTTAAAACAGTTGTCTGAATTACCAAGAAAAGAAGTTGCATCCAAAGCATTGGATAATTCTACTTTATTATTAATGAAGAGTGAAGCAGAAGCTTTAGAGTTGATTAATGAATACGGACCAGAGCATTTAATTATTGGAGCTAAAAACGAAGAGTTATTTATGAACTCCATTACCAATGCAGGCTCTGTATTTTTAGGCAATTACACGCCTGAAAGTGCTGGAGATTACGCATCAGGAACTAATCACACTTTACCTACAAATGGTTATGCTAAATCATACAGTGGCGTTTCTTTAGAATCTTTCACTAAAAAAATAACCTATCAAAGAATTAGTAAAGAAGGGTTAAAAGCTCTTGGACCAACAATAGAAATAATGGCTGAAGCCGAAGAGTTATTCGCACACAAAAATGCCGTAACACTAAGATTAAACGAATTAAAATAACATTTTCTCTATTAGGAAATGATATTATTTTTTTTAGTAAATAACACCTGATTGGAGTATCAAAAAACACAACCTTGTTAAAAGACGAATAATGAGCTTTAATTTACAAGAAATATTACGCGAAAGCATCAAAAACCTAAAAGCTTACTCTTCTGCAAGAGATGAGTTTACAGGTAAAGCAGATGTATACTTAGACGCAAACGAAAACCCATTTGATACGGGTTTAAATAGATATCCCGACCCATACCAGCAAGACTTAAAGGCTAAAATTGCGCATTTAAAAAACGTTCGACAAGAGCGCATCATTCTAGGAAATGGTAGCGATGAAGTAATCGATTTAATATTTCGCGCATTTTGTGAGCCCGGCAAAGATGAAGTAATCATCTTGCCTCCTACTTATGGAATGTATCAAGTTTCTGCAGACATTAATAATGTTAAAGCAAAATCAGTTCCGTTAACACCAGATTTTGAAATTAACGAACCAGCATTGCTTGAAGCCATCAACGATAATACAAAAGTTATTTGGCTATGTTCACCAAACAACCCAACAGGAAACACATTAGATCCTGAAGCAATTAAGCGTGTTTTAAACTCTTTTAAAGGGGTTGTAATAGTTGATGAAGCCTATATCGATTTTAGTTATTCTCAGTCTTGGATTGATTACCTAGACTTCCACCCTAACCTTATTGTAATGCAAACGTTCAGCAAAGCGTGGGGATTAGCCGGATTAAGACTAGGAATAGGATTCGCATCTAATGAGATTATTACCGTTTTAAATAAAATTAAACCTCCTTACAACATCAACACCTTAACCCAAGAGAAAACAAGTGAAATCTTGGGGAAATTAGATGAGAGGAATGAAGCTATAGATATTATACTAGCCGAAAGAATTTTACTGGCGAAAGCATTAGAAGAAATAGCATGTGTAAGAAAAATATACCCAAGTGATGCTAACTTCATTTTGGTGAAAATTGATGATGCCACTAATATTTACAACAAACTGGTTGAGAAATCAATTATTGTAAGAAACCGCTCAAACGTTGAACTTTGTGAAAATTGTTTACGGATAACCATAGGGACATCAAAGGAAAATAAATTAGTAATAGCAGCGATTAAAGAAATTACATCTTAAATACTTGAAGCTGAGTCAAAGAACAAACAATTATTAAAAGCGAAAGCTGAAAAGCTTTCGCCAAGAACCAAAAAAACCCGTTACTTTACAAAAGCGACACTGAGGAAAAAAATATGAAAAAAGCATTATTCATTGATAGAGATGGGACTTTAGTAATTGAACCACCAGTTGATTACCAATTAGACTCATTAGAGAAGTTAGAGTTCTACCCAGGCGTATTCAGATGGCTGGGTGAAATTGTACGTAAAATGAATTTTGAATTAGTGATGGTAACCAATCAGGACGGATTAGGAACTGATTCCTTCCCTGAGCACACATTCCACCCACCCCAAGATGCAATGTTAAAAGCGTTAAAAGGTGAAGGAATTGAATTCACAGAAATATTAATTGATAAGACTTTCCCGCATGAAAATGCAGATACTCGTAAACCTCGTACAGGTTTATTGGGGAAATATATGACGGGTGAATATGATTTAAAAAATTCATTTGTAATTGGAGATCGTATCACAGATGTTGAATTGGCAAAAAACTTAGGTTCCAAATCCATTTGGATTAACCATGAAGATGAAAAAGGATTAGAAGAATTGGCTGGGAAAGTTGAGGAGTTAAAAGATTGCATCGCAATTGAAACTACCGACTGGAAAGATATTTACTTATATCTAGCTGCTGGCGAAAGAAGATCATCAGTAATCCGTGAAACAAAAGAAACATCAATTACTATCGAATTAAATTTGGATGGATCAGGTAAAGGCGATATGAACACAGGTGTTGGATTTTTCGACCACATGTTGGATCAAATCGCAAAACACGCTGGAGTAGATTTAAAAGTACACGTAAAAGGAGATTTAGAAATCGACGAACACCATACAATCGAAGACACTGCCCTTGCATTAGGTGAAGCATTCAAAAACGCGTTAGGCAACAAAATAGGAATCGAACGTTACGGTTACTGTTTACCTATGGATGACTGTCTTTGTCAAGTATCCTTAGATTTCGGCGGACGCCCATGGATGGTTTGGGACGCAGAATTCAAAAGAGAAATGATCGGCGAAATGCCAACCGAAATGTTTTTACACTTTTTTAAATCATTCTCGGATACTTCGTTATCAAACTTAAACATCAAAGCTGAAGGTAATAATGAGCATCATAAGATTGAAGGAATCTTTAAAGCACTAGCAAGAGCGATCAAGATGGCGATTAGAAGAGATCCTGAGCATTTAATATTACCGAGTACAAAGGGGACACTCTAAGTTAACAAATAGTAAATTTTAGTATCTATTTAAAAGCTCTTTATTTTAATAAAAAAAATGTCAATGATTACAAAATCATTGACATTTTTTATTGTTGTTTAGCGAAGATGTTTTAAACTGAAGCTTCTTCTTTTTTACTGTTGATAGCCAAACTATAAATGACTAACCCAAAACCAATTTTATTAATAGCATCTCCAATATTATAAATTATATCCATTGATTCTGAAGGCAAAACTCCATGTAATAAACCTCCTTCAATTGTCATGTAACCTATTGGATAAATTGCCCACCCTGCAAAAATAAACCAAGCCAAAGAATTAAATGCTTTTTGTAAGGTTGGATTATTTGAATTTTTAGAAAGCCTCTTGGCTGATCCGAACCAAACTTCATAAAAGATTCCTAAATATCCTAATGATGAAATTGCGCCCCAAATTGCGCTTGATTCTCTGTACACTGTTTCACCTAGGTAACCTGTAACTAACATCCAAACAGAGTAAAATATCATCTTCCAAAGTAAACTCTTCTTTGCTCCAAATGACTTTAAGATTAGGTAAAACTCAACACACATTAATGGGACTGTTAAAATCCAGTCAATGTACCTAAATTCAGTTGGTGATGTTTTGTTTTCTACCCAAAAATCCCTCATATAATAATAATGAACTGCGGCTATTAATGTTATCAAACCTGAAACAAGAAGCGAAGTTCGCCATTTCCCTGAAACACTCTTCATTTCAAGAAAGAAAAATACAGTTGCTGCTAACATAGCCATACTGCCGATAAAGAAAGTGAAACCAACGTAATCACCTGATTCTAATGTTGCTGTCAATAATAAATTTTCCATGATGCTTAAAGTTTTAAATTTAGGCCAAGTAAATAAATATTAAAAAAAATTAAGAGTTGAAGAAAGGACTTAGAAAATTTTTGAACTGCAGCATTTGACCTTTAAAAAGTTGCAGTTTTTTAAGTTAAATAATCATTAAGTTTAACAACCCGCATTGATTACGATGTTTTCTTTTAATGAGTTACATTATCTGAACATACATCATATTTGAAATGAATTGTTTAAGATTATTTTTGCTAACTTAAACCTGTGGTGCTTCTTCTAAATAGACAATCAAAAAGTGACTGCCACTAATTTACAAAAGGCCTAAAATATCATTTAACATAACTCAATAGTAATATTGAGTGTTGATCTTACCAAAAATGAACTGCTAAATAATTAGAAAACAGTTTTTTTCTTTAAAAAAGAACTTTTGGGTTAATAAAAATTCAGAATATTATTTTTTTTGTAGCAACGAGAATCTCTTTGCATTAGATCAATTGAGTTAGTTTTACTAGTAAAAAAATCTACTTTAGGATAATAAATTAGATCAATATGACACCCCGTGTTTATTAGATCCCTTTGGGAAAATGCTTAAGTTTTAAGTTGAGAGTGTTCTAAAAACAACAATCACTATCAACCAAATACAAAAACAGAAATTCTTCAAAAGAATATGTATTAGAATCCCACACAAAAAAATATTGTCTTTGAAGAATGATGAAAACATTACTTCATCAATGGCATCTAACTGCAAATATTTCTCATCTCATTCTTGATCTAAAATAGCAGAAAATGACCTTTATACATTAGCGCAAAGTTTCCAAAGTCGTACTTACTTCTAAAGGTCGAAAAGGGAGTGAAAAACTAAGGGATAACTGTTGCCAAATAATTCAACAATAAAATTTGCAGCTATCAATTCCTATCAAATGGGCGCATAAATCACATACCTGTTTTAATTATAATTTGAACCTAATAATCCTTTATTATCTTTGATAAATGATTACAAAGCTTAAATCGAAGCTACATGAAATTATATTTGAAGCAGATACAAAAGCCGGGAAAGCTTTTGATATTGCTCTTTTAATAGTAATTGCCCTGAGTGTGCTGCTCACAATGCTTGAAACGGTTCAATCTTTGGGTAAAAAATATGAAGTAATTTTCAACTGGACTGAATGGATTTTTTCTGCTCTTTTTACCATTGAATACGCTTTAAGAGTTTGGGTCGTAACAAACTCAAAAAAATATATTTTCTCGTCAATGGGAATAATTGATTTTTTAGCGACTATCCCAAGTTACATTACAATTTTCATAGTTGAAGGTCAATATTTCGGCATGCTTCGAATATTTAGACTCTTAAGAATATTTAGAGTATTAAAACTAGTTCGCTACATTGAAGGAGCCGACACACTTAAAAAAGCATTAATGGCTACAAGAGGCAAAATTGTTGCTTTTTTAGTATTTGTTTTTTGCTTGGTTGTAATTATGGGTACCATCATGTATGTGATTGAGGACAAACAAAACGGATTTACCAGTATACCAAAATCGGTTTACTGGTCTATTGTTACATTAACAACAGTTGGTTATGGTGACATTGCTCCTCAAACAGCACTTGGTCAATTTATAGCCTCAATTATAATGGTTATGGGGTATGGGATTTTAGCTGTACCAACAGGCTTGGTTAGTGTAGAAGCAATTAAAATTGACAGAAAATCGCTTAGTACGCAAGTTTGCCAAAACTGTAATGATGATAATCATTTAGCAAAAGCTATACACTGTAAATCTTGCGGTGAAAAGCTTACTTAAAAAGTATTAAAAGTAGACATTACCAAAATCATTTTTTTCGTATTTGGCTTAATTAATCGAAAAAAAAAGAGGATTTACAGATCTCTTGGTTAAGCTTATATTTTCAAATTAGATGGATTACTTTAATATTAACAAATTATTTGAAACGATTAGTACTTTAAAGTCAGTAAATATTTTAAATGCTTGAGCAGAGTATCATATAAAAATCACGCTAATTTTTGTTTACTCTTTAGCTTAAAAAACAACAAGCTTAATTCTAGGTTTGGGCATTACTAACTAATGAAACAAAAAATATTTTTCTTTTAAAGACGAAATATTCTGATGACTCTTCTTCTGTTTTGTCGTTAACCGTAGCTTACTTATTCGTCAATTTATGTTTTCGTCAGCTACCTCTAAAGGAATCGTTAATAAATTTTATACCTAAATATTGGTATTGCAACCATGTTTTTCAGTATTTATTTTTACATTATATTTTTTAATCATGAACAATTATAGAACCTTAAAACATAAAGAGTGGACATGCGAATTTTCAAAAGATAGTTTTAGTCTAACCCATTCAGGAAAAAAATTAATTGACAGTTATGATGGATATTCTGAACTGATAACAGCTCTTTCAAAATATTTATGTCGCAAGCATCAACTAAATTGTCCCCGAAGAAACTTTAGAATTGAAAATGACCAAAATATTTGTAGTGTTTTAATTTCTCACAACGAATCAGAGGAATTTTTAGAATTCATTCAAAAGGTTTCATTAAATATATCAAAAATTAAAAATGCAATTCAACCAGTTTGGCGATTAAAATTTATGCAAGCCAAAAAAGGAATACTTTCAAATTTCTCATTAAACTAAAATTAACTCAATACAAACATAAAATGAAAATAGGACTTTTTTACGGTTCAGATACAGGAAGGACCACTGCAGTCGCCGAACAGATTAAAGAAAACCTTGAATCCAGATTAAGCATTGATATGTTTGATGTTGTCGATTTCAAAAAAGACGATATTGTTAAGTATAATTACCTAATAATTGGTCTTTCAACTTGGTATGATGGAGAGTTACAAAGTGATTGGGACAATAATTTCAATGAGTTTTGTAAAATTAATTTCAGTGGAAAAACAGTTGCTTTGTTTGGTTTAGGAGATCAAATAGTATATTGTGAATACTTTATTGACGGAGTGGGTATTTTAGGAGAAAAAATTCTTGATTCAGGAGGGTCTTTAATTGGAAAATGGTCAACCGATGGTTATCTACATACAGATTCAAGAGCTGAATTAGAAGAAGGTGAATTTTGTGGTTTAGCTATAGACGAAGATACTCAAGAAGAATTGACAGAAAAGAGAATTGATGCCTGGTGCAATCAAATCATCAACGAATTTGAATCTTTGCAATTAACTAATATCAAGACAAACTAAGAAAAAAAATTTAAAAATACAATTAATCAATACAAAATTAAAAGCCTTAGTATTGATTTTTTTTTGTTTAAACCTGAAATGGTTTACAAAGTTTAAATATATTAGCACATTAAAATTTAAAATAATGAAGAAAGAAACTATATCCATCCACGGAGGATACGAAACTGAACCAACTACAAAATCAGTTGCGGTGCCAATTTACCAAACAGTTGCGTACGAATTTGATAATGCTCAACATGGAGCTGATCTCTTTAACCTTGAAGTTGCTGGAAATATCTATAGCAGAATCATGAATCCTACAGTGGGTGTTTTGGAAGAAAGAATAGCTGCTCTTGAGGGTGGTGTTGCTGCTTTATGTGTTAGTGCAGGAAGTGCTGCAATAAACTATGCTATTTTAAATATAGCAGAAGCTGGTGATAATATTATTTCAACTCCTCAATTGTACGGAGGAACTTATACGTTATTTGCGCACATGCTTCCAAAGCAAGGTATTGAAGTTAGATTTGCAGAATCTGACAAGCCTGAAGATATTGCAAAATTAATAGATGGAAAAACTAAAGCGGTTTACTGTGAAAGTATTGGAAACCCTGCAGGAAACATTGTAGATTTAGCCGCTATTGCAAAAGTAAGTAAGGAAAATGGTGTTCCCCTTATAGTTGATAATACAGTTGCCTCTCCTGTTTTGATAAATCCTATTGAGCATGGTGCTGATATTGTTGTGCATTCGATGACAAAATATATTGGAGGTCACGGAACAACAATGGGTGGAGTTTTAGTTGACGGTGGAACGTTTGACTGGGTGAAGCACAAAGATAAATTCCCTATGTTAAATGAACCTGAGCCTTCTTATCATGGGGTTATTTATACAGAAGCTTTTGGAGCTGCTGCATATATAGGACGTGTAAGAACTGTAGCATTAAGAAATACAGGGTCTGCATTAAGCGCAATGGCAGCTTGGCAAATATTACAAGGTTTAGAAACGCTTTCACTTAGAATGGAAAGACATTGTGAAAATGCGATATCTGTAGCTAAATTTCTAGAAAATCATGAGGATGTTTCATGGGTTAATTATGGAGGTTTGGAAAAAAGCGAATTTAATGTTTTAGCGAAAAAATATTGCGATGGAAAACCTTCTTCGCTAATGACATTTGGAATCAAAGGCGGATTTGAAAAGGCTGAAAAGTTTTACGATTCTTTGAACCTATTCAAAAGATTAGTAAACATTGGTGATGCTAAGTCACTTGCTTGTCATCCTGCTTCAACTACCCACAGGCAGATGAGTAAAGAAGAACAACAAAATGCTGGAGTAAGCGAAGACTTACTTAGGTTATGTGTTGGTATTGAACATATTGATGATATCATCGAAGATTTAAACCAAGCTTTTGTTGCTGCAAAATAATAGCATAATCAACTATTCGTTCTAATTTGGGCGTATTACTTTTAAAATTAACTAAGCCGGAATAGATAGTCTATTCCGGCTTTTTTTTTAACAACAAAGCCGATTCTTCATAAATGTGTTAAAGGATTATTTACTGAAATTTTAAACAACTGACATTAATAATGATAAGACGCAACTATCTTTATTCATTTAATTATGATATCCACAATAGCAATTTATCAAAATTGGTATCGAGACAGCTTTTTAATGAAGATGAGAAAAATAAAGTCTTACTATCAAATAAGCGCGTTGACCTTTTAATTAGCCCATTTATTAAAAATAGGATTGAAATTATAAAAGTTTCAAAAAGTTATTCCGAATTAATTCAAAAAATAAAACATGAAAAAATAAAAATTGAAGCTTTTAATGTTGAATACGTTATTCTTGAAGGCGATTCCACTGAATTTAGTAACCGAAAAAGAAAATTAAGAGACGTCGGTTTTTGTATTGAAGGCACTCCTAATTTTAAAACACCAACAATAACTTATTCAATATGTTTATACAATAATACTTGGTACTTTGGTATTTTATCAAAACATAAAGTAGACTGGTATACGCATAAAAAAAAACCATATTCCTTTAGTAACTCTATTGGAATGGATATTGCCAAAACTCTAATAAGTATTGCTACCGAGGAAAACAAATCCATTAAATTATTAGACGTGTGTTGTGGAGTTGGAACAATTATGTTAGAAGCTTGTGCTTCTGGATTTAATATTGACGGATGTGACATTAATCCAAAAAGGTGTGAGCAAACTAATAAAAACCTTGATTTTTACGGCTATTCTTCAACTGTTTACAGTTCTGACATCAAAAATTTGAACAAAAAATATGATGCAGCAATCATTGATCTACCTTATAACATGTATAGTTATTCCAATGATTTAGCAACAGCTAATATTATTAAGTCTACTGCTAAATTAGCGAATCGAGTAATTATCGTTTCCATCGCTGATATTAAAAGTAGTATAAAAAATGCAGATCTTGTAATTCAAGATTATTGTACTGCTGAAAAAAGAGGTAAATCAGGATTCGTGCGAAATATTTGGGTTTGTATGAAATATTAAGCTTCATTTAAATTTATTTACTCCTATCCTTTATTAAAGTCTTTTGAACTTCAATCTTTTTTGACTAAAAGGAACGATATAAAAAACACTAAAACCTCTCACCCTATTATTGTTTGTTTTTACGATTAGCTTGAATACAAAAATGATGTTGACTTTGAAACAAAAGTCACGATTTAATTTGCTAGGCACGCCGAGAATTAAAGTGACTTTTTTTGTTACTAAACTGCTTTGTGATGAATATTTGCATATAGCCTTAATAATTACTAAATCAAGAAGAGATAATTTAAATTAAAGTGCATCAACTATTGATTTTACGCTTCTAAATAACAAGCTTGATATCGAAATTACGAAATGGGATAAACCTGTTCGAAATCATTTTAAATTATTGTAATCATAAACAAAGGTTTATAAGAAACGTTAAAAACACAGTTGCTAAAAGGCTCACTTTATTAGTTCATTTTACTATCTTAAATGATGTAATAAAATACACTGGTTGAAAATAACCAAAATTTTTAAAAATAAATCTTAAAGTTGCAGATAATGTCAAAAGGAAAAGACTCAAAAAAGAATGTAAAAAAAGAAGCCGCTAAAACTCCAAAAGAAAAAAAAGCCGAAAAGAGATTGAAGAAAGGTAAATAAACTAAGTATTGTGATAATATAAGCGACAACACTTGAGAAAAAAAGAAAAAAATTTCGGGTTACATACTTCTGAAAAGAGTTTCTTTAAATTTATTTTTTACTCCAAAAAAAGATCTAAAAACTTCTAAACCATTGCAACATAGGAATTGGGTAAACACCCATTTCATCAAAAACTCCTGCAAAACCGATCTGAAATGCCTTTCCTTTCTCTTGCTGAAACCTAAATCCAGGTGTTATTAAACCATTTACTTTTAATGATTGTAAATTATAATCAGGCAAATTCTGTTGATCATAATTATTAGGAATAATAAAAAAAGATTCAAATACAAAACTTATCTTTTTTGTAAACTTATACATCCCAGCTATACTGAACATAGTAGCCTGTTTTAGTACGCGTTTATTTAAACCGTAATCAATATATCCGTCTTCATCTAAAACATAGTCATAGTCATTATAAGAAAGTGCGCCATGCCCTGCTGATAATGAAACGTTACTTTTGCGATCTCCAAATGAAACCGATACAAATGGCAATCCTCCAACAAGGTCGAAAGCTCCCCATGATCCCGTACCAAGTAAACCGCCAACAGCTACGTTAGTATATTCGTTTAACTCCCAACTTTTTTTAATTGTTCCAATGATTGGTGCACCTAACCAAGTGGATATTACCCCAACACCTACGTTATTACCTAATCCAAACTGAATGTCTGGTCCAAACCAATTCAATAAAACATAGCTTTCACCTTTTTTAAGTGGAAGTCCATTACTGCTAATAAAATATCTAGTAGCGAAAGGATCTTCACCAACGAATTCGCCTTTTTGATTAAATTCAGACAGATCAAGTTTCACAATCTCTTTAATACTATGCTGAGGGATATATAACGTTCTATCGTCTGAAGTTTTGAATAAGATTTCTCTTGTATTTTGTTCAAGAATCTCACCAATTAACTCGCCTCCATCTGTTTTGATTATTTTATAAATAATATGAGAGATATCTTTAGTTGTGTTGCTCCTTTGAGTAGTATTGTTTTGTGCTGTACTTACATTCAAGACAACTATAATACTCATTAATAATAGCGAAATTTTCATATCTTTTTTATTTTAAAGCTAGAGAGAATTAAAATGAATTGATTCCTAATTACTGCAAATAGAATTCAGTTTGTTGCAAAAAATGCAAACGATAAACGCGTGACTTTTGCACAGGGAATCAATCGAATAAATAAAAAAGAAGTTTATTACAGACTTTTATTAATCATCAAACAAAAAATTAAATTGGACCAGATTTTATATTAAACACCTTCTTTTGAATAGAAAATATTATTTGCGGTGTTAAAAGATTCTCATTATTTTATTTCATATTATACTGATAAGTTACAATAGGAACATGGCACTTGGCACCACAAAAAGTTTTTAAAATAATTTTGGTTCTAATGCTAAAAAAATGAGGTTGTAACTTACAAAACCTATCTTTAGTAAATTAAAGTGAGGTATTTTTTACACATAGCATACGACGGTCATAATTATAAAGGTTGGCAATTTCAACCTAATGTTAAATCGGTACAAGGAACTATTGAAAAAAAGCTTCAGCTTATTTTTAAACGATACGTTGCTGTTAACGGATGTGGAAGAACGGATGCGGGGGTTCATTCCTCTCAATACTTTTTTCATATTGAGTTAGATAGCAAGCTTGATTTTGATTTAAAATTCAGATTAAACAAGCATCTACCAAGCGATATTTTAATTCATGAAGTAATTCCTGTCACTAATAAACAACACGCTCGATACGACGCTAAATCAAGAACATACGATTATTTTATTCACTTAAATCCTGACCCTGTTTTAACCAACTACAGCTCTTTTTACCCTTTGGAAGAATTAAATTTTGAGGCTATGAAAACTGCAGCGGCTCTACTTCCATTGCATGAAAACTATAGAGCGATGTGCAAACAACCAGACAAACACAATCATACACTCTGTATAATTTCGTTTGCAAAGTTGTACGTTAATCAAGAACAAACAAGATTAAGACTAAACATTTCAGCAAATAGATTTCTAAGAGGAATGATTCGATTAATTATCGATTTTTTACTTCAAGTTGGAAAAGAAGAAATAACGATTAAAGAGTTTGAACAAATATTAACAGATCAATCCAATGATCACCTCATAAAACCTGCGCTTCCAAACGGATTATATTTATCTAAAATCGAATATCCCTTTCTAAATACTGGTCCTAAACCCAATTTCACCGACTTTTTAAAAGTTGGATTAGAGGATAACTAATCATAGTTTAAAAGAACGATACTTCCTTTACAAAACCCATATTAGTTGAGATTACAAGAAGCTTCAGAAAAAAATATTTTATTTAATATCATGAAAATAGATTACTTGAATTTAAGAATCTTTAAATCCCTTTTCTACCATATTTTGAGCAAATTGGGCACTCTTCCACTTTGTGTCCTCTAGCGGGACAGTACTTTCTTCCGAAGAATATGATTTGTAAATGAACATCATTCCAGATTTCTTTTGGGAATAATCGCTTTCCATCTTTTTCGGTTTGATCAACATTTTTACCATTTGTTAACCCCCAACGATACATCAAACGATGAATATGCGTATCAACAGGAAAGGCAGGAACGTTAAAGGCTTGCGCCATTACAACCGAAGCCGTTTTATGCCCAACACCTGGTAATTCTTCTAAGGCCTCAAAAGATTGCGGAACTTTACCGTTATGCCTATCAATTAGTATGTGCGACAAATCATAAATCGCTTTAGATTTTCTAGGTGATAATCCACAAGGACGAATAATTTCTTTAATCTCTTCTACCGTCAGCTTTATCATCTCTTCCGGTGTTGCTGCTTTCGCAAATAATAGTGGTGTAATTGTATTTACTCGCTTATCCGTACATTGAGCCGAAAGTAAAACAGCAATCAATAAAGAGTAATCATCTGTATGATGAAGTGGAATTGGCGGATCAGGAAATTCTGTCTCCAAAATATTAATAATGTCTAATACCTTGTCAGCCTTATTCATAGTATAAAAATGGTTTATCGATTTGTCTATTTTTTGAATTCAAATTTATTTAATCAACAATAGTTGCAATACAAGCTATCGACATTGTGATTAAACGGTGTTGATTCCGACAGCATGTTCCGAACAATTTGACTAATTACATCAGGAAGGTTTTCTTTTAAGTCCTCAGCAGCAACCGATTTTTTATTAACCTTAAGCTTTAAAAGTCCTGATTTTAGGTTTCTAAAACTATAAATACCCGCCGAAAACTCCGTTACCTCTGGATGCTTCATTAAATAGATATAGCCATATATAGCTAACTGTAATGCTTTACTCTTTTTAGGGTTATCAACTAATTCATCCCAAGATTTAAAACTCAATTCCGAGCTAATAACACTACCTGTTTTATAATCTACCAACTGAACTTCATTACCAACTTGTCCGATACGATCGGCATATCCTTCTATTTTAACCTGTATAGTTTCGCCCTTAAATTCAACAGGCACTAATGCTTGCATTTTCTCCTCCTGCTCTAATATTCGATAGTCAACCTTTCGCTCTTGGGCTTCAACTATATTTTTAATCTCTAATTTTAGGAAATTTTGAACGTATTGTTGCGCAACCTCAAAGGTTAGTAAATTATTACCACTCATTAAATCCTCTTTACTTAAAGACTCAAGGAATTTCTCTGTTAACAAAGGAGCAACAAGCTTCTCCATTTTTTCTATATCCTGTGCTAATAATTCTTTCTTAACGTAAGGTTCAAATAACTTCTCTAAAGCATGATGTACGCATGTTCCAAAAGTTGAATGTTTTAAGTTTTCTTCTACCTCTTCAGCTTCCCCTAATTTTAAAATATAGCGGTAATAAAAATCTAAAGAACAAGCCACAAATTTATTCAAAGCAGAAGGTGATATTCCTTTTTCTAGTTTTTTAACAATTGTTGCCTTCGCAACATCATCCTTAGGAAATTCGACAACTAACTCTTTTAAAACAGGACTCGGATTATACGTAAATTCGTCTATCTTAATTTTTGGATTTTTAATTGGTAGTTCAAAAGCAATTTGTTCGATAAATCGACTTCGCTCAGTTGAAGAACCAAAATCATTCTGACCATTTAAATAAACCAAATCGATATTTATTCCGCGCTGTAATAAGCGGTAAAAATGATTTGCAAAAACCGCATCATGATCTTGATGAGTTGGTAAATTAAATTCTCTTTTGATATCAAATGGAATAAAAGAGTTTTCCTTTTTTCCTTGTGGTAAAACACCTTCATTTACCGAAAGCATGATGATTCGATCAAAATCCAACAACCTTGTTTCCAGCATTCCCATAATCTGTAATCCCTTCAAAGGCTCTCCAAAAAAGGACAAAGACTCAGTAGATACTAATTGCGTAAGTAGTTTTTTAAAGATTTTAATCGACACCTTCTTAAGGTGAATTGATTCTTCAGATAACTTAAGGAACTTCCTAAATATCAAAGTGTAAGTATATAAAAACTCTGTATGTATTGATTTTTCTAAATCGGATAAACGAGCATTAGCGACTCCATTTTTAAGAATGGATAATATTTTAAGAAAAACTTCAATTAAATCAACGGCTCCATCTTTCTGATTAAAAAATAAGTCGATAAACTCCGTTTTCCCAAAGTGTTTTTCAAAACGATTCACACCAACATAAATTACATTTTTTTCAACCAGTTCCTGTTTTAAGCCCTGAAGCTCTTTCTCCTTTCCATTGATTAAATAATCAAAATAGGGGTGTTCCACTACTTGAAAAACAGACTTAAAGTAAAATGCTTTATTTTCTTGAGTCCCTCTAAAATTACTCCAACAATCCAAGCATACGTTTATAAAAGAAGTCAAAGGAGAAAGCTTTAAGCTATAGCCCATTGTAATATTTGCAGCGGTTACATTCGTGGGTAAATTGTATAGTAATGGAAGCAATAAATCCTCATTATTTAATACAACTGCAGTTTTAACAGCGTTGTCCTGATTAAACTCTTCCTGCAATATATGAGCTGCATAATGGGTTTGGGCAGAGTCTGTATTACAAGAAACTACATTAATTTGCTTTTCGGAAGTTGATAATTCATTAATTGTCCAATTAAACGGAATAGTTGGATATTTTCTTTGTACCCTTCTAATAAATCTCCCAGCCTCTTGTTCTGGTTGATTTACATAGTATTCATCAGCGTCCCAAAATATCTCAGCCTTCCCTTTTTTTACTAAAGTGTAAATAATTTTATCTTCAGCCGCACTTAATGCGTTAAAACCTGCAAAAAATACCTTTTCAAATTTTATCTCTTCAAAAAGCTCATTAATTCCAAGAGCCACTTCTCTAAACTGCATTCCAGCATAAGCCTTCTCTTTGCTTTCTAAATGCTTTTTAAAAGCACCGTATATTGCACCCAATAATTTCCAAAAGTGTAAATACTTTTTTTGAGCATCCGTTAACGGTTCACCATTTACATTCCAATACTCCAAAGCTCTGGCTTCGTTAATATAACTGAATATATTTGATGGTTCGATTAGATAGCGATCAATCTCTGCAAAATCAGATAGTAAAGTTGGGGCCCATTTTAAAAACGAACCTAAATCCTCCGGTTCTTCTTTTACAACTGAGAGATAAGCTTCATATAACTCTAAAACTAAAATTAAACGCTCCTCTTTTTTGTTTTTACTTAATCCATCTACAAACTCATCCAAAGAATAAAACTCAGGTGCCCAAAAAGTAGCACCATAAGCTTGCGCTAACTCTTGTTTTAAGAACGTTACCGCACGTTTTGTAGGCAATACAATACAAATGTTTTCGGGCGAAGTAAAACGCTCACTAATCTCTTGAGCAAATTTCTTTAAAAATGATTCCATTAAAGTGATGGGTGTTTTTGTTTTAAATACGTAAAATACTTTTTAAAATCAGCATCAAATTTATTTACAAATTCATCTTCTATTATTTTTTGGTCCTCACGGTACATCAAAAAATCAGTGAAAAATGTATTGTTTATCTTTTCTCTTTTTGCAATTATTCGATTAACACAATTTTTATTATTCAAGGTTAGTGTATCCATCGATAACAATATCGAGTTGATTTTTTTTCTTTTTTTTATTTGGCTACAATCACCTTTATAGGATTCATAAAATAATTTCAATTCTTGTGTTCCTCTGAGTAAATGATTTCTCAATTTTTTGAAATCTACCAACTCTTCATTAAACGATTTGACCTCTTTAGAACCTTCTCCATATTTATCAAGTAAAAATAAAATTGCGCCTTTGTCACCAATAAACGAAGCTAAATTCTCATTAAATTGAATGTCGTTTTTAACAAATAAAGTTCCATGTGTTAATTCGTGAATTAAAACTCTAGCTAACTGCCCAGGTGTTTTATTTAACATGCTACTCATCACAGGGTCCTTGAACCACCCAAGCGTGCTCCAAGCATTTACAATACCAACGTCAGCGTCAAAACCTTTTTTTGTCAGTTTATCAGATTCTCTAAAAGCTTTCTTTTTACTAAAATATCCCTTATATGAAAAAGACCCCAAAAAGGGGAATTTCCATTGATATGATTTCAATGCAAATGCATCGCATGCAGTAACTACATACATACCAGGCTTTCCATCCTGATTGTACATTTTAGAATAGTTTTTTGTGAAATTGATACCGAGTGAATCAAAAGCAAACCGCTTAATTTCTTTTACTAATTTGATTTTGTATTTTAATGAATCCGGGTACGTTGCATCTACTAAAAATTCATCTAAGTACTTGGCATTGCGAACAATTTTAAGCTGTCCTTTACCTTGCTGGATCCCATACCAAATTACATTGCAGTTACAAAGTATAGCAATGGCAAAAAAAAATGTAAATATTTTTAATGTTTTTTGAATCACTTACTACTAATTTAATTAATTGGTAAGTGATTTTGGCTAAACCCTTGACAGAGTTTTAAACAGATTGCATAACATCCTTAATTTCAAGCGGTTTTTCAACTGTAAAACCCTCCCCAAACTCACGTTGAATTAACCTTCCGAACTCTCTGGAACGAGCTTTTAAAAACTCAAAAAAGTCTTCTCCACTTATTGGTGTTGGAGGTTCCAAACTATTAGGATCGAAGAACTGTGTTTTGTAAGCTTTTACCGATTCAATTTTCAAATCAATAAAATCAGATACATCAACAATAAAATCAGGCTTGATGTAATAATCTTGAATATAATGATAAATAACCTCGGGACGGTAAGCTTTTTGAGTTAACCCGTTTTCGGTAGTAATAATTTTGGCTAAGCCGGCAAGGAAACAAGCTTCACTTACCAATTTACTTGCTCTGCCGTGATCAGGATGACGATCATTTATTGAATTAGCAAAAACAACTTTAGGTTGATATTTCCGAATTATCTGTACTATTTTTAATTTATTTTCTTGGGAAATTTCAAAAAAACCATCGGCCATCTTCAAGTTTTCGCGAACAGATAAACCCAATATTTTTGAAGAATTAGTTGCCTCTATTTTTCTTGTTTCCGCTGTGCCTCTTGACCCAAGCTCTCCTTGTGTAAGGTCAACTACACCAACTTTATAACCTAATTTAACTTGTTTTATAATAGTTCCTCCACAACTTAATTCAACGTCATCAGGATGGGCAGCAAAGGCTAAAATATCTAATTTCATAATTTATCTGTTGAAACAAACATAATCGTTTATACGCTAATTATCAATCAAACGTTCATAAAAGTAGCCTTTCAGGCATCTTTTGGGTAAGATTAAACGTTAATTTAGTCAAATCAACAAATGAAGTGGAAATCAAAATATATTCGGGTAAAACGGTACTCTCGTAAACTGTTTAAATTTAGCGTACTATCGTTACTTTTCTTACTTACAATTGGATATGTACTTTTTAAAAGCAGTTGGATTCAAACTTATGTAACCCAAAAAATAAGTGCTTATCTATCCGAAAAAACAAATACAAATATCACAGTTGGACAGGTTGATTTCCGTCCTTTTGAAACGTTTGTTTTAAATGATTTATTGATTTTAGACCACCACCAAGACACACTTTTGTTTTCCCATGATTTCTACTTTGTGATTAACGATTATGATTTAAAAAATAATATTTATCAATTTGATTTGATTGAATTAAACGATTCATATTTGAACATTAAAACATACGCTAACGAATCTAAAAGCAATTTAAATCAATTTTTAAACAAGCTTTCTCCTGATACTTCCAAAACTAAATCACCAGCTCTTAATATTTACATTGAAGATATTGCTCTTGAAAACATTAGATTAAACCGATGGGATTACAACAGTTTATTAAAACCTAAAGTCGTTGATTTCCAACACCTAAAACTAACCGACATAAATATGGACGCGAATGACTTCGTGTTCAAAAAAGACTTAATTGGTCTAAATACTGAGTTATTAACTTTTAAAGAAAAATCCGGCTTTGAACTACTTGGAATGCAAGGTAGATTATTGATGGATCAAAAAAATATGGTTTTGAAATATTTCGAATTAGAAACCAATCAATCTGACATTAATGGGGATATTGAATTAGAATATGATGGATTTGAATCATTTTATAATTTCTTAACCGAAGTGAGGTTTGATACTTATTTTGAAGAAACTATTGTTAGCTCCAAAGACATAGCTTATTTCACCTCTGCATTTCAAGGTCTAAATCGAAAAATAACTTTCCAAGGAAACATAAAAGGATCAATCGATCAATTGGATGCTCAAAATTTAAAATTTGCTTTCGGCGATTATACTAAATTTAATGGCAATATTAAGTTTGATGGATTAGCAACATCAAATGACCCCAAAATTAATGCTGAAATTACAGATTTAGTAACCTACCGAGACGACATTAAAAATATCCCAATACTTCCTTTCAGTTCTGGAAAAAAAATTAAAACACCTAAATGGCTTGAGAACTTTGGAGAAATGAAGTTTACCGGTAAATTTTTTGGCCCTGCTTCTAATTTTGAAGCAACGGGAATATTCGAAACTACCTCTGGAATAATAAAAACAGACATCTTTTTCCGTCGTGATTCAAATAATGTAAATCATATATCCGGAAAGATTAAGAGTGACGAATTCAATCTTGGTACAGCAATAAATAATAGCAATTTCGGATTGGTGTCTTTAAACGGAGAATTGGATGCACTTGCACAGCTTGAAAATAACCGTATAAAGTTCTCTGGAGACATTCCTAGGATAGATTACAAAGGTTATTCTTACAACAAAATTAATATGGATGGTGTTATTAAAGATCAAGTTTTTAATGGAAAACTCTCAGTAAACGATAAGAATTTAGAGTTTGATTTCGACGGAAGTGTTGATTTCAGTATTCCTAATCAACAAAAATTTAATTTTATTGCTGAGCTAAAAAAAGCCAACATCACTAAGATTAATTGGGCTAATCGAGATACATCGGCTCAATTAAGCGGTAAATTAAGAGTAAACCTAAGCGGTAAGGATATTGAAGATATTAATGGAAAATTAAAACTGCGTGATTTAACTTGGAAAGAAAAAGGGAAAACATACAAAATTGATTCAGTTACCTTGAATTCCTTAAAGGAGAAAGATCGAGAGATGATTACGCTTAAATCAGATGTTGTTGTAGCTAAAATTGAAGGAAACTATAATTTAAAGGAAATATACCCCACTATTATTAATGTATTTTCTAAGGAAGTTCCTTCTCTAATAAATACTGTTGAGCATAAAATTTACAAAGGTGGAAACAAGTTTAGCATAATGGTTAAACTTAACGATTATAAAATGTTTAATGAGTTGTTTACACCTACTATTAATTTTTCAAACAAAACCCGATTAAGTGGTAGGTTTGATGACACAAAAAAATCGTTTGTTCTAAACTTTGCTTCAGACTCTATTCGTTTGAACAACAAAAGCATAAAATACATAAAGCTTCAAAGTAATAACAGAGGTGGTAAACTAAACCTTATAGGTAAATCAAAATACATTCAAATTGTAAATAAAATTGGAATCGAAAACTTCACATTTAACTCAAATATAGAAGACAATCTTGTTGATTATAAAATTGGATACCAAAACAATAATAAGATGTCAACTTACGGTGATATAAATGGAGCATTAGACCTTAGTAATTTGGACACAATTAAACTTAGTGTAAACAAATCAGCAATTGTTTACAGAGATTCAATTTGGCAAATAGATACAACGGCGTCCGTAAGTATCTCACAGGATTTCATTAACATCAAAAACTTCAATTTATTTTCAAACGAACAATTTCTAAACATTAACGGAATAGCTTCTCGTAACCCATCCGATAGTGTTCTATTTAGTATGAATAATTTTCAATTAGGAGGTTTGCAGTACTTTTGGAGTTTTATTAAAATAGATTTAAATGGAAATGCAACAGGAAACTTAAAACTTAATGGAGCTTTTGATGATCAATTAGTTAACTCCAATTTGAAAATTGAGAAGATGAATTTAAACACTCAAAAGTTCGGTGATATATCCATCAAAACAGACTACAAAAAATCGGAAGGTATTATAAAAGTTGAGTTAGGAATTGCCAATACAAGTGCTTCAAATAAATTTAATACGGTTGTTTTAAAAGGAGACTACTACCCTTTTGATCAAGGAAAGTTAGAAATGATTGCTGAGTTTAAAAATGCTAAACTGAAGTTTATGGAAAAATACTTTGAAGGTGTTTTCTCTAATTTTAGAAGTGGAAAAACAACAGGCGACTTAGCTATTACTGGAAATATTGGTAACCCCGTAATTGATGGGAAACTAAACATCAAGCATTTTAAAATGAAGTTAGACTACTTGAATGTTGATTATACGATCGAAAATCAAGCATTGCTGTTCAAAAAAGACAAAATCATTTTTGACGACTTCACAATTACTCACGATAAGTACATGAAATCCAAAGCGCGCGTAAATGGAACTGTAAATCATAATGGATTTAAAGATTTAAGCTATAAAATGGACTCGGTGATTTTAGAAAACTTTTACTGCCTTAACACTACCCTAAATAACAACTCAACATACTACGGTCAGGCTTTTGTAAACGGAATCCTCAAATTAAAAGGCGATAATAAAACCAATTACATTGGAGGAAGCGTTTCCACGACTCCTTATAAAGATCCAAGAAGCACCGGTAAAACAGAATTAGTTTTACCGTTAGATCAAACAGATGAATTAGAAATTAGTGAATTTGTATCCTTTATAAACCTATCCGACACAACTGAAAACAAGAAAAACATAGAAGAAGAATTTGACCTCTCTGGACTTGATTTAGATTTTAATTTTAAAGTGAACACTGAGGCTTCTGTTCGAGTTATATTCGATCCAGCTGTTGGTGATGAAATAAGTGCTCGTGGATCTGGGGCTATCGGAATGGCTATAAATTCCAACGGTAAGTTTAATATGTACGGAGATTTCACTGTTGCTAGAGGGAACTATTTCTTCACGCTTCAAAATATTATTGGTAAAAAGTTTACTGTTGAGCCAGGCAGTACAATGAGCTGGGATGGCAATCCATTAGATGCCAAAATTGCAATGAAAACCTATTATCGCAGCAGAGCTAATCTCATCAATCTAATTGACACGAATAAGCTTGGCGATGTCGAAACACTTCAGTCTCAATTTGATAACCGTATATCAGTTAACACTAATCTAGGGTTATTTGGAAGCCTATGGAAACCTGAATTAAAAATTGGTGTTAGCTTACCCAACGGAACTCCAGAGGAAGTTAATTTTTTACAAGAGCGTGTTTATGGTGATGATGAAATTAATAGGCAAGCTTTTTCGCTTATTCTAACAAGCCAATTTCTTCCTCCCTCATATGGTTATGATGTTATCGTTTCTGATAAAGCTGGATTACATAACGGAATGCAATTCGTTGAAGGGCAAATAAACAATGCATTAAGTAATATTTGGAATGGTGTTGATTTAGGAGTTGATTACAATGAAGTTGAAGATGTTAATAGTGAAAACTTAACGAAGGATGAGTTAAGACTACTAGCTGGTTTTCAGTACAAAAACCTAAGCTTAAAAACAGATTACGACATTAACAATCAAGTTGGAGATATTGAAGCTGAATTTAAAATTACAGATGCATTAAAAGCTAAAGCATACCATAAAACAACAAATGATGCTGCATTAAGCAACCAAACCACAACCACCTTTGGATTAGGAGCTGCTTATCAAAAAAGCTTTAATTCTTTTAAAGAACTCTTTCGCAGAAAAGAAGAAAACGAGAATTAAATACTTTCATACATCTACAATTGTTAATCGTTCCAAGCTAATACTTTAATAAATCCTATTCATTTAACCCATCACTTAATCAAAAGCAAAGCGTGGGAACTTTAAAATTATGCAACAAATTAAATACTTTAAAAAAAGTCATACTTAATGATTCCGAAGTCGTTCCTATCTGTGAAGGGCGTACACCCAAAAACAAACTTAACAAACAAATCATTTTACATATTTAACTCTAGGATTCTTGAAAATCTGACAGCACTAAACTTAGTTGAAGCGTTCACGAAACCACATCACTCTGCAGATTTTAAAAAAAACGCTCTAAGTTTCCTATTAATTAAAAGTAGAACTATCGTCTATGTGTTAAATATCATGTGTAAATTTGTCGCATGAGTGAGGAAATGATTTCAAAAATAAATGAAGTAATTACAAACTACTTCAATACCAATAAAGACACAGAGTGGATTCCAATAAAAGCAATAATGGCTGATTTAGTTTTGGCTGGTGTTTTTGCAAAGGATGTAAAAAAAGGGATGCCATTTAGAAAAGTGCTTACAGCTTTACATTTTGCAAAAGAATTATCCAAAATTCCATCTGTTCACGCTGAAAAAAAAGAAGAAGCTATTTACTGGTACCTAGTTCGTGAAGGTGGAAAATTCACACCGAAGGAATCCAGCAACCTTCCTCCTCAAAACACGATTAAGAAAGTTTCTAATTCAAATAGTGATGACAGTTATCTTATTGAATTATGTGATGAATTACTAAAAGAGGTTTCAAGAAAACAATTTACGTTTGATGACCTTTTGGGCGATTTTCACAAAGACAAAGTTAGTCAAACAAAACTTCCTTTAGATGCTTACTACACTAACTTAAACCTAGTAATCGAAATTGTAAATAAAAAGTCTATTCCTCCAAATAAAGGAAAAGACAAGTCTCAAAAACTTACAGTAAGTGGCGTTACAAGAGAAGAACAACGCAAGGTTTATCAAGAAAGAAAATCTGCTTATTTAGCGGAAAACAATATCAAATTGTTTGAAGTTAATTTTGCATTATTTGAAACAAACGATCAAAACAAATTGGTTAGAGCAAAAGATAACGACGAGGCTCTTTTAAAAGAGTTGTTAAAGTCTGTTTTATAATTAACTAAAGATTAAAATAACATTCCTGAAGGAGTAGAATCTTCAAGTTGAATAATTTGGAGGTTTTGTTTCACTAGGAAGGCCTTAATGATTCCAATTACATCACGATTGTTCTTTACCTTTTTAATCGACTCTTTAATTGTTTCTAAATCATGAATATCGTAGTTAAAAAACCCAAAACCCTGATACTCTCCATTTTGAACCCAAATAACTGAATATTCATCAATGTCTCGACCTTCATCTTTAATCAAGTAACTATCACTTGACAATGAAAACGAATCAAGTACTTTTTTAAGTCTAGCGTTATACGAAAGTGCAGTTTCCTCATTAACACAAGCCCCTCTGCACATTCCCAATTGCTTTTCAAAACAACTCCCCTTACCTGTTTGCAAGCCAACCATTTTCTGACAAAGCACTCCGTTATTAACAATCTTTTGTAAAAAACGTTGGGCGTCCGATTTAGAACTAAACTTTAAATAAGAAGGAATATTAGTAGCTGAACCTTTATCAAGTCCTAACCGAACATAACCATTCTGATCTTTATATTGGATAATACCAATATTAAACCGAATCCTTTTTTGAGAATGATTAAATTTAGGTAAAAGAGTTTTGATCTCTTCAGATTCTTTTAAAAGCGAAACTAACTCCGATCCTGTGACTTCATAAGTAACGTCAGCAATCTCATGTAATAAATTACTCGCCTTAGAAGACTTATCTCCACTATTAAAATGCTGTGTTACTCTTTTTTTTATGTTCTTTGATTTACCAACATAAATCACCTCTTTATTGGTATTATAAAAATAATATATCCCCGTTTTTTCAGGTAAAACCTCGTAAGCCTTGGCATTAAGATTAGGTGGTAATTTAGTTTCTTTATTTAAAGCTTCAAGCTCTTTCTCCAATTGTTCAGCACCATTCTCCTTCAAAATCAATTTAAACAACAATGCTGTAGCCTCAGTATCACCTAAAGCTCGATGTCTATTCTGTAATGGAATGCCAAGTCCTTCACACAATTTACCCAAACTATAAGTTGTTTTACCTGGAAACACTTTCCGTGCTAAACGCACTGTACACAATTTTTTACGTTGAAACTTTGCACCTAATTCAGCAAATTCGTTTTTGATTATGTTAAAATCAAAACTTACATTATGAGCAACAAAAATTCGGTCTTCGGTAAGTTCCCAAACCTTTTTTGCTACCTCATGAAACTCAGGCTGTCCACTAACCATATCATTGGTAATACCGGTTAAGGCAGTTATCTTTTGTGGGATATAACCTTTAGGGTTTACTAATGTTGAATAACGTTCAATTTCACAGTCACCGTCATGTATAATAATAGCTATTTCAGTGATCTTATTCTTTACACCGTAACCACCCGTTGTTTCGATATCTACAATTGCATATTCCACCGTGCAAATATGAAGATTTTGGCAAGTTAATCACACTAAGTAAAAAGGAATTTTCAACAATTAAAAATTCATAAAACCAAAATACTTTAAACTCGTACCAAATCTATGAGAAAAGCTTTACCTATTTTCATAATTATAATTATCTCATTATCATTTAGTTTTGAGCCCAAAACATTTGAATTAATTGGTAAAGTTAACTCCAAACAAGGAATTGCAATCACAAACACCTATGTTCAAATTTGGGACAAAGGTGAAGTTATTGCGCAAACTAAAACAGATAATTTAGGTCAGTATACCCTACCCCTTCCAAAAATTGGCACCTTCACAGTAATGGCAGGGAATAGAAACAAATACTTTCATCCCATTTCCTTAAAAGAATATAGTTTTCACATTAAGGCTCAGTTTAAAGAAAATTTCTTTTTGGAGATTGATAAGCAAGAATTACAAGATGAAACGGTGAGGTTAAGAGAATCCTATCATCTAATGATGCATAATTTTAAAAACTCAATCCACCGAAGAAAATTTATTAATCGCTTTCCTAAAAGTGGTACAGAATTAGAATTATTCTTCAGCGCTGATGTAAAAGAAAAAAACTTAAAAAAAGAAGCCAAAAGGTACATCTCCACTTTGTTTCAGGAAAGGTTCACAGGTAGAACCACTTATTTTTTATTATTTATTCGCTTCGCTCAAAAAACAGATATGCGCGTTGCGGGTAAAAGCACCAAGAAGTTTTATGATGAAGCTGTCACGATAATTAAGAAATATCCCAAGCAATTATTTAACGAGCTAAGCACTTCAAAACCCGAAAAAATAAGTAACTTCTTTAAATGGATGTTCTCAGGTGGTGCTTTCGGGAAAAACAAAATCACTAACGAGTTTGATTTCCTTCAAGGAAAATACAAACGCGAGTATGCTATAATGCTGGATGAATTTGATGCTTTCCAGTAATTATTTCCGAATTAATATATAATTTCTAAAACCACCTATTTCCCTTCCAATTATATTTTCTAAAAAGGTAACAAAACGATATTTTAACTTAATGTGTTTGTGATTCTTATCGTTTGGATGTTTTAACTCACGAGAGTAATTTAATTTATCTGCCCAAAAGAAATCAGCCAATTTAGACTTCATAACTGCAGGGTGAGTTCCTTTAAAAGTAGCTACTCTATCCAAAGGACCATACACAAATTCATTTTCCAACGTTTTATACTTTTCCTCAGCTGTTTCCACGCCTTTATGAATTGTATCCAACGATTTCTTTTTCTTCTGCATCAATTCAGGTGGTCTAACCCAACCGTAATGATATATGTAAGCATCTACAGCTGCAACCTTCAACTTATGGGTTCCCTCTTGAACCCTATAATTTATTCCATCAAAATTTGGAATCCGTCTAAAACTTTGAGCGCTTTCCCAAGAATGTATATCTGGATCATTTTTCACAATTCTTATCTCATTCTTGTACCAACCATGAATCGTATGGTAATGATTGTAGTCTCCCCAAAAGTGATTATACTTAAATAGTAAACCTTCTACTTCAGGATCATCTTTAAACTCTTCACATCTTGCCTTAATAGCAGGTAAATCTTGCTCGTGTACCACTTCATCAGCCTGAACATAAAAAACCCAGTCACCAGTACATTCATTTTTAGCAAGATCTGTTTGATGTGCATTTTCCATTCCGTTTGGATACTTTTTTAAATCCCAAACTGTATGAATTATTTTTAACTTAGGAGAGTTAATACTTTCTACCAAAGCGCGCGTATTATCGTCTTCATCGTTATCTCCTAACGCTAATACAAACTCATCACAAATAGGAAGAATTGATTCGATTGCCTCTTTGATAGGATAATATAATTTATCCGCATTCTTTACCATTGAAAAACCACTAATCTTCATAAGCCAATTTCGAAATGCTTTTATGCCTTTCGCTGTGAATTACAAATTTAAAAAGGATTATCCATTTTAAACTTAAAACGAAACAATTAACTTAGTAACATGCAAGTTTTCACAGCGAGCACTGCCGAAATCAATTCAGGTTTCTTAAACGAGACCGAGAGTAAGCACTGCATTAAGGTTTTAAGAAAAAGTATTGGAGATGAAATTAACATCACCAATGGCGAAGGAGAACTGTTAAAATGTGTAATTACAGTTGCTCATCAAAAAAAATGTGAGTTTAATGTTATTAAAAACACCAAAACAAGCGCAATTACACCTCCATTACACATTGCGATTGCACCTACTAAAAACATCGATCGTTTTGAATTCTTTTTAGAAAAATGCACAGAAATAGGGATTCAAAAAATAACCCCTATTTTATGTTTTCATTCAGAAAGAAAGGTTTTAAAAACTGAACGCCTGGAAAAAATTATAGTTTCAGCATGTAAACAAAGTAAAAACTATCATTTTCCTATTTTAAACGAATTAACACCACTTAAGGATGTATTATCGCTAGATGTTCCACAAAAGTTAATTGCACATTGTAACGAAGAAGAAAAAGTACTTTTAAAATCGTTAGCATTTCAAAAAGAAACCTTATTACTTATTGGCCCTGAAGGAGATTTTTCTAAAGACGAAATTAAGTTAGCTTTGAAAAACGGATTCCAACCAATTTCATTGGGAGAATCCCGATTAAGAACCGAAACAGCAGGTTTAGTTGCTTGCACAACAGTAAACTTAGGTTATGAAGCTTAGCTTTAAAATAATAGTTAGTTCAATTCTTATTTTAGGAGTTAGCTTGGGATTTATGCAGAACTCAACCTTTAAACTGGCAGTTTTAAAATACGACGGTGGCGGCGATTGGTATGCTAACCCTACCTCTTTAAAAAACTTAGTTGAATTTTGTAATAAAAACATAGAATCTAATATAAATCCAATTACAGATCATGTTGATGTTGGAAGCAAAGAAATATTTAACTATCCCTTCATTCATATGACCGGACATGGAAATGTTATTTTTTCAGGAGATGATGCCGCTAATTTAAGAAAGTACCTTCAAAGAGGTGGCTTCTTACATATCGATGATAATTATGGAATGGACAAGTTCATCCGAAGAGAATTGAAGAAAGTATTTCCTAACCAAACGTTAATTGAACTTCCTTTTACGCATGGAGTTTTTCATCAGAAATATGAATTCCCAAATGGACTCCCTAAAGTTCATGAACATGACAACAAACCGCCTCAAGCATTTGGATTGTTTTATAAAAGTAAATTAGTTCTCTTGTATACTTATGAGTGCGACTTAGGTGATGGATGGGAGGATCGTCAAGTACATAACGATGACACAAAAACACGTGAAAACGCTTTTAAAATGGGGGCTAATATTATTCAATATGCTTTCAATTTAGGTGAAATTGACTAAACTAATATTCTTTTAAGCTCACGCACACGTACTCCAACCTAAATAAATCGGGATACATGTTCCATTGAAATATTTTTTTAACAAATTGTATTGGGATAATTTGGGATAAGAAAAGTACCTCTTCAAATTATGAAACCAATAATTCAAAATTAATCAATTCAGCATATTAAAACTAAAAGTCAAACCCTCAATAAATTTATAAAAAAGGATGTTTTGTTAAACAGTTCAATTGCTTGCCAAAAAGTCCAAAATTAAATTGTCAAATTCGTTCAGCACGAGCCCACAAATTGACGTATATTTGTTTAAAGTTCTTTTTTTATTGGGGTCGACTGGTTTTGACAGGGAGTGTAATTAATTTGTAAGCATGTCGAGCTTTGGTTTCTATGCTCGTTAATTCAGGATACTTAACTTTTAAACGACGAAAATCATTTCGCGTTAGCTGCTTAATAAGTCCAAGACTTTAAAGCTTGATTCTGTACTAGGTACAGAACTAACTGTTCCGGGTAATCTTTTGTTCAACAACTTTACTAATCGGGGCATTGACGAGTTTGAACTAGGAATATTAACATCTGGGTAATATTCCGAAATTAACAGGATAAGCTGTATCTCGGGCGAAAATACCCAGGCTACAGTCGAAAATCAATTGTTTTCTAAGCATGTAGAAATCACTTTAATTCCTTTTTTGGACGCGGGTTCGATTCCCGCCGACTCCACTAGACAGGACAGACTCGATTTATTTCGATTCTGTCCTGTTTTTTCTCCTAATAACCCTTTGTTATTCAGTAATATAAGTTCAATTGCTGAATTTAGTCTTGGTGTTCGAGGTGTATTATTAAAAATCTGAATTTTCTCGGGGAACATCGAACACAACATTCTTCTTTTTTCGTAAATGTCTACTGTTTTATACGTTTTACTAAATTTCTGTAATGCTTCTACCCCATTGATAATTAAAGTTTCAATTTCACCATTATCAATTTTTATGTTTGATAATTGATCTTTAATACTAATTAGCTCAGTCTTTATTTTTCCAGACAATCGATTATATTTTTCGCTATCTATTTCATTAGATAAAAATATTTCATCTAAATTACCCTCCTGTTTATTTAAAACTTCAAGTCTTTTTTGCAAAGTACTTTTATCATGTTTATTTGAGCCTTCTTGTTTTTCAATCAATGATTTAATTGTCACTTTTAATAATTCAACAAACTCAACTGGAAATTCTATTAGAGAAATAAGTTCTTCTATTTTGCCATTTACGATTCTTGCAGAATGTCGCTCTTTACACCCATCTTCACAATGGTAATAGAAATACCTTTTACCGCTTTTTCCTCGTGAACCACTTCCTGTTAATACTCTTCCACATTTTGTACATTCCAACTTACCTCTTAAAGGAAGTTCGTCCCATTCTTTTATTTTGTTATTCTTTCTGACGGACTTATTATTTAAAACTGCCTGAACTTTATTAAATAAGGCTTCAGTAACAATGCCATCATGAACACCTTCCACTAAAACTTCAGGTTCACTTTCAAATAAAGGGACAACTATTTTCCCCATATAAACGGTGTAAGCTTCCCTTGTTTTCGGACCATTCAAAAATAGAATTTTAAGTATTCATTCGGAACTCAATCGGGGTTTTATTTTTTAATGCTGAATGAGGTCTTTTATAATTGTAATCGTACATCCATTTCTCTGTTATTTGATCAACTTCATCAATTGATTTAAAAACATATGCATTTAAAACATCTCTTCTGAAAGTTCCATTAAATCTTTCTATGTATGCATTTTGAGTAGGTGATCCAGGC
>Ga0209666_1000187_pt1 | contig 48846 bp, 32 predicted proteins | sample SaaInlV_125m_DNA_FD_184679 | JGI IMG/M metagenome (GOLD analysis project Ga0209666, IMG submission 184679) | Marine microbial communities from expanding oxygen minimum zones in the Saanich Inlet - Saanich Inlet SI037_S3LV_10m_DNA (SPAdes)... | ecosystem: Environmental > Aquatic > Marine >...
GCGCTGCGCGACCGGTACTCGAGCGCCGCGGCGGACCCCACGCCCGCCCTGTCCGTGTTCCGCCACCCGATCACCAACGGGCTGTGGCCGCCGGGCGTGCCGTACGTGCCGCCGCCGCCGCCGCCGCTGACCAACGCCACGATTCGCGACGCCGCGAGGGACGCCGTGGCGGCGGGTGGACCGGACTACGCGCACCCGGTGTACGGCCCGATCGCCGGCTGGGACGTGAGCGCCGTCACGAACATGCACGGCATGTTTCGTGGCGCCTCGGCCTTCAACGGCGACCTGAGCGGCTGGGACGTGCGCAACGTCGAGACCATGTGCTTTATGTTTCGCAACGCCGCGGCGTTCAACGGCGACCTGAGCGGCTGGGACGTGGGCAACGTCACGGACATGCAGAACATGTTTTGGAACGCCGCGGCGTTCAACGGCGACCTGAGCGGCTGGGACGTGCGCAACGTCACGCGCATGGGCGGCATGTTTTCTTTCGCCGCGGCCTTCAACGGCGACCTGAGCGGCTGGGACGTGCGCAACGTCACGGACATGCGCCGCATGTTTTGGCGCGCCGCGGCCTTCAACGGCGACCTGAGCGGCTGGGACGTGCGCAGCGTCACGGACATGCAGGGCATGTTTGAGGGCGCCGTGGCGTTCAACGGCGACCTGCGCGGCTGGAACGTGGGCAACGTCACGGACATGAACTACATGTTTTCTTTCGCCTCGGCGTTCAACGGCGACCTGAGCGGCTGGGGCGTGCGCAACGTCACGAAGATGTACCGCATGTTTGAGGGCGCCGCGGCCTTCAACGGCGACCTGAGCGGCTGGGACGTGCGCAACGTCACGGACATGCGCCACATGTTTTCTTTCGCCAGGGCGTTCAACGGCGACCTAAGCGGCTGGGACGTGCGCAACGTCACGACCATGCAGGGCATGTTTTATCGCGCCGCGGCCTTCAACGGCGACCTAAGCGGCTGGGACGTGCGCAACGTCACGACCATGCAGGGCATGTTTTATCGCGCCGCGGCCTTCAACGGCGACCTGAGCGGCTGGGACGTGCGCAACGTCACGGACATGCGCCACATATTTTCTTTCGCCAGGGCGTTCAACGGCGACCTGAGCGGCTGGGACGTGCGCAACGTCACGACCATGCAGGGCATGTTTTATCGCGCCGCGGCCTTCAACGGCGACCTGAGCCGCTGGGACGTGCGCAACGTCACGGACGTGGAGGACATGTTTGAGGGCGCCGTCGCGTACCAGCCGGCGCACGCGCTCGGCTCGCGCCGGCCGTGATACGGGCCGGAGCGGGGGCAGCGGGAGTCGGCTTGGAGAGCACGCGCGTGTGTGTGTGCGCGCGTGCGTGACATAACTCGGTTAAAAACTCCTTCCTCGGTGAAGCTTGCGCTTACCGCGGGTGCTTGCCATCGGTTCTTACGGGTGGTGCGTGCGCTTTTTTGGCTCGGGCGATGCGTCCGGCGGGCCCTTACGCTTGCCCATCGCCCCTGAGGGGTCGGCGGCCTCCAACGCACCCTCGAGCTTCTTGCCGGCGATGCCAAGGGTGTTGGTGCGCGCACTCGCGTTGCAGGTGCGCTTAGGGCGCGGATTGTCGGGCGGCGTGTCGGCTTCGGGCTTGGCGTCGGGCGTCGCCAATTGCGGAGACGACTCCGCGAGCGGGTCGAACGCAAACGTCGCCTGAGGCTGGCCGCTTGTGTGCTGACGCGTCATGGAAGGCAGCTCGAGCGGCGGAGGCGTCTCCGCGGGCGTGGGAGTGGGGGAGGGTGCGAGTGGGGGCGTGCCCGCGCAAGCGTTCTGGCGGCAGGGCGGCGGCGGGTTGGGCGGCGGGAGTCTCGTGCCCTCAAGGAGCCCGTCGAGCTCCTTGCGCGCCTCGCGGAGCGCCTGCTCGCCGGCCTGTCCCTCGAGCACGTGGGCCCAGCCCCGGATGGCCTTGTGGGACAGCTCGGGGTCGGTCTCCTTTGCGTTGGCAAACGTGGCCACGCCACACTTGGGCAGGGCCTTCACTGCATCGTACTGGCGCGCGAGGGGCGCCGCCCGCAGCCGGTGCAGGCGCGCGGTGTCCTCGGGTGGCAGCTCGAACTCGTCGACTGTCTCCTGCAGGTACAGCGCCTCCTTCTGCTCCTCGGGCACGTCCTTGTACTTGTGCTCGAAGCGGATCTTCTGGAAGTTCCCCAGCATCCGCCAGCCACCCATGGCGCCCCCAACGGCGCGCATGTTGTAACTCACCGAGGCGTTGCGCGCTTTCATGGAGGCAAGGTTGAGATTGTCTGTCGCGGACAGCGCGTTGTTGCGATGGCCATTCACCATGGTTGCTCCCCTCGTCAGGGCCGTGGCACCAATAGCAAGCTTGGTGGGCAATTGCGAGCCTTGCGAGTTGTGCCGTGCAGCGTGCGCGACCGTTTGCATCCCGGCAAGCAACCCCCGATCCCAACCTCGGCTTTTCTGCTACCAGTGCAACCAAATGCCCGTCGCGGTAGAGCAGGACGAAGTGGACCAGCTGCTCGTGGTAGAGCAGGACGAGGTGGACCAGCTGCAGACCGAGGTGGACGCCCTCACGGAGACGGTGCTCGGCAACCTCAAGGACGTGGAGGAGCACTGGCACGAGGTCAAGCTGGTCATGCACGGCCGGCTCAAGATGGCGGCCTTCGAGGACCTGCCCGAGATCAAGAAGTGCCGCAACATCCCCGACGACGACATCGCGCTGTCCGGGCTGCAGGGCGAGTCGATGCTCATGAAGCTGAACCGGTGGTGCTCCGTGTTCTTCAGCGATCCCGCGTCGATCGAGGGGTTCACCATGACAAAGCGCGACACCTTCTACCTGCTGGCGCTCCTGCTCTTCACGGACACGGACAAGTACCACGACATGATCACGCTCTTCCGCTGGCTCCACAGCGAGCCACCGGCGGTGCTCTTCGAGTTCTTCCACTCCGAGGTCTTCCAGAAGCGGTGGACCGCCGCCTCGGCGCGAATCGTGAGCGCGATGATTTGTGAGATCAAGGTGTGGGTGGTGGCGCAGAAGGACCGCGTGGTCGCGCGCGCGCAAACCGGCATCGGGCAGGCCGACTGGTTTCGCGAGCTCAAGGACCGCCTGCCCGAAGACGCGCAGATCCCGGTGACCGCCGCGCTGCAGCTCATCAGCAAGCTGCGCTTGCAGGACCACTTCACCGTCTCGCCGCTCGGCGCGCTGCTGGAGGACCTGATCGCGCGGAACATCGACGCGGCGACGTGGCGCGCGCTGCTCGCGGGCGTCGTCGCCGGCAATGCGGCCACGTCCGCCCTGGACATGCACGCGGCCGACGCCATGCTGCCCGAGTGGCTCGACACCGCGCTCAAGGAGTTTCTGTCCCGGCTGCACCGCACAAACAAGAAGGGCAGGCCCGACAACCGCGCGCGCGTGATGTCGCCGCGCTGCCGCCTGATGTACGACGTCGGGCCGCAGTGGAAGAAGGAGCGCGATGCAGCCCTCGCCGCGGGCGCGCGTGCATCGCCGACCCTGCAGCTGTACACGGCCAAGCGGTGGCAGAAACTGTCGACGCGCGAGCGGCTCGACAGGTACACGGCGCCCTACTCGCTGGAGCGCGACAAGCTCGCGGCGTCCGCCGCGCCCGGGTTGCGCAGCGCCTCCTGGTCGGAGACGAGCAAGGTGCGGGTGTGCATCGAGGACTCGGAGGATGGCTCGGGCTCCGAGGCGGGCTCGGTGGACTTCGGCCCCTGCTTTGGCGAGGACGCGGGGATCCTCCCGGAGGCGGCACTGCCCTCGATCACGTTGATGGAGCGCGGCGGTTCGCGGGTCGAGCCGTGGGCGCTGCTGCAGGGCAAGGAGCTGATGATCGAGTACACCGGCTGGGCGCAGCCGGGCTCCCCGACCACGCTCCGGTTTGAGCCCGAGTGCCTGCACGGGTGCATGATGCACTTCCTCCGCTGCCGGGCCAAGTGGCCGCGCCCGTGCCGCATCGCCTCCCTGGACGACTGGCCCGAGGCGCGGCCGTTTGGGGTCTTGGCCAGCGGCACGCGCTACGCCTCGGACCTGGCCGCCGACATGGCCCACCAGCGCTCCGCCACCGCGCAGACGCACCTCATCGAGATGGGCGGCGCGCTGCACTGGATGGACCAGGCCTTCCACCCGCTCGGCGACTGGTCTGCGCACGTGAAAGCGCTGCTGCTTCGCAACCGCTACTTTGTGCGGTCCATGAAGCGGCCGCGGGTGACCGCCGCCTCCTACCGTCGCGCCGTGCTGCAGCTCCGCGCCTGCATGGACGCAGCGGGAGCCAACGACGCGCGCGCCTTCCGCAGCAACATGGGCGTCTTCAGCGAGAAGGTCTTCCAGGAGGAGATGAGCAGCGCCTCGCTCTCCGACCCGTGCAGCCTCTCGCACCAGCTGGGCGACATGCTGGAGAAGTACCGCGCCGTGGGCAAGAAGGCCGAGCTCAACCCGAAGGCCCGGCCGACGGTGACGCGCGCCGAGCTGCAGGCCCACCCGCAGGCCATCGGCCCGTGGCTGGAGGTGATCAACGAGCTGGCGGCCAAGGCGGACCACATCGCCGTCCTGGTTGTCGACGCGCTGTGCGCCAGCATCGGCGCCGCCGTGAACAACTTTGCGGACATCGTCTTCGACGAGGACGCGTGCAGCCTGGCGCGCAAGCTGAAGACCGTCGCCTTCACGGACACGACCGCGCCGTCCTACTACGCGGAGTACTGGGCAAGCAAGGGGTCGAGCACGCTGATGCAGCTCGAGAGCGCCTCCCGCGTCGCGTGCCAGTGCATGCCGCGCGCGCGGTTCCCCGACACGCCCTACGCGGAGAGCCTGCAGCAGCTCCGCGAGCTGCACGGGCTCTTCGTGCGGCGGCTCTGGGTGGACACGTCGGTCAACACGTTCAAGGTGTGGCGCCTCCAAAAGCGCGAGCGCGTGGCCGGGCGCAAGACCGCGCTCGCATTCAAGATCGCCGAGCTGCGCGAGACGCTCAAAGAGAGCATCTGCGAGAGCCACTTCTACCACTGGAAGCCGGAGGAGATCGTCTTTGCGGCCGTCGCCATGGTCAAGTACGCGCGGTACCAGCGCCAGATCCAGCTCGACATCCGCAAGGAGGCCAGGCAGGACCTCTCCGACTGCGGGCCAGCGCGCGCGCACCGGGACGAGATCTACGCCAACCTCGACCAGGCCGAGATCATGCTCGGCGTCGTGATCTCCGCTCGCGAAACGCAGGGCGAGGAGCGCCGCCTTGCGATGAGCGACAACACGCCGCAGGACTTTGTGCGCGAGATCGCGGCGGTGCGCAAGCACTGGCGGGCCGAGGACGCCAAGTACAGCAAGCAGGAGCTGGTGAAGGAGCGCGAGCGGCGCAAGGCGGTTGCGGCGCTCGTGAGCAAGTGCGCCAAGGGCGCGTGCAGCGCGGTGGTCACCCGCGCGCGCATCCTCGATCGCGAGGCCGCCACCCGCCAGCTGGAGGAGGACAACGCGCGTCGGGAGCGCGTCGTCGAGCAAGACGGGCGGCGCGTCGCGGCGCACGGGTGCATCGCGCGCTGCGTCTCGTTTGCGCCGCGCATCGTGCGGCGCAAGGCCCGGCACGTTGAGCGCGAGGCGCGCCTCGCGCGCGAGGCGGGGGACGACGAGGCCCGCAAGGTGCGCGAGGCGGGGGAGGCCCAGGCGCGGGGCGAGGAGCGCGCGCGCTCGGCTGCTGTCGCTATTGCGCTCAACCGCGCGGCGCACGCACGGCGAGAGGCGGCGCTCGAGGCGCGCGCCAAGGTGGAGCAGCGCGCGGTTGCGGAAGCGCGCAGGGCCGAGAAGAAGAAGCGCTTGCTGCAGCGCAAGGCCGAGCACAAGGAGCGCGAAGCGCGCGCCCAGGCGGAGTTCGAGGCGGCGGAGCGCGCGCGCAAGGAGCGGTGGGCCGCCGAAGCGGCGGCGGTCGCGCAAGAGGAGCGGGCGCGCGCCGCCGCAGAAGCGGAGGCGGCGCGGGAGGGGGCGACGCGCGCCGCGCTTGAGATGCGCGTCAAGGCGCGCGCGTGCTACGCATGCCCCTCCATCAGCAGCCTAGCGCTTTGCGATCGCATGGGCCAGCGCGCGCTCGACACGTGGGCGCGGAACGGCCTCCCGTTCACGAGGACGCTTCTTGCGATGGACACGCCCCTCTTCGACACGTCGCTCAAGACCTGCATGGTCAAGGTGATGCCGGAGGTCAAGCGGGAGGCCGAGCAGGAGCGCGCGCGCCTTCTGCAGGCCAAGCGCCTTGCGGAGCGCGAGCGCCAGCACGCGGAGCTCGAGCGCCAGCAAGCGCAGCGCCAGACCGACATCGCCGAGCGGGACAAGGTGTGGAACTTCAAGCGCGCCAAGGCGCTCAAGCTGTGGCGCGCTCGCGTCCGCGCCACGCACACTGCGCAAGCGCTGCTCGAGTCGCGGGCGCGAGTGCAGGCGCACTGCAGCGCCATCATGCGCGAGGCGACGGCCTCGGCCTCGGCGCGCCTCAAGTGGGCGAAGAAGGGGGGGGCCGAGACGCGGGAGGCGATGCAGGAGGTGGCCGGCCCACTTCTCCTTGGGGAGCAGCCGGTCGACCCGCCCCGCCCCACCGAGTGCATGCCGCCGCCCGCGTCGCCGCCGCCGCCGCCGCTTCCGCCGCTTCCGGCCGAGCCCGCGAGCCACGAGGCGCAGCGCGGCGCGCGCCTCGTGGGGCGCCAGCGCGAACTGCAGCGGCGCGAGCAGGAGGACCTCGGCGTGGCCACGGGCGCGCCCACGCCCGCGCTTGCGTTTGAGCCCCGCAAGATCGCCGTGGAGGCCGTGGAGCTGGCCTCGAAGCCGCTCGCCCACAGCCCCACCCGCCAGTGGAACGAGGACTACAACCGGGCCCTCGCGCACGCGCGGGGGTGGTCGCAGCAGCAGTGGGACACCAAGACGGGCTGGGCCACCGGCCGCGACGCGTGGTTCGGCATGGGCGGCTACCCGTTTGTCGCGCAGATGACGAACGCGCGGCAGGAGCAGGACCTTCAGTACGCCCGCTTCCAGGCCAACTACAAGAACATGCAGCGCGTGCAGCAGAAGCAGAACGACGCGCAGGCGCGCTTCCTGGCGCGCCAGTGGCAGGCCCAGCAGGACCGCCACGAGGAGCAGCTGGCCGTGCTCGACTACGAGCAGAAGCGGCTCGAGGCGCTCGAGGTCGAGATCGCCGAGGTCGAGAAGCAGGGCGAGGAGCGCCGCACGCGCTACGCCGTGCTGCGCGAGTACCTGGACGGGCTCGAAGCCGCCACAGAGGCGGAGCGCCGCGAGCTCTCGGCGCAGCGCTGCGCGCAACTGCGCAACCGCACCGGCACCAACTACGACGCCAACCTCGCCGTCAACGAGTGCGTGCTCTGCTTCGCCGAGCCGTGCGACCAAATCGCCACCCCGTGCCACCACGTCATCGGCTGCGAGGCCTGCGTCGTCAAGCAGCGCAACGCCATCGGGCCCAAGTGTCCCATCTGCCTGGAGCCGGCCACCTTTGAGAAGATGCACTTCCCCTGAGGAAGCGCGCCGCATCGCCACCACCATGGCCACAGCCGTAGAGGACAAGCCGTGCAACCCTAGTCGTGTGACCCAGCAACAACCCATGTGTGGCGTGTGTGTCTTAAGAAGGAAGAAGCATGTTGCCTCCGTTGGGCGGCGAGGCGGTTGGGATCGGATGGGACCGGGTTTGGTAGTCTATTAAAAGAAGATGCTGCCTTCATTGACGCGCCTGGCGCCCACGGGCGGCGGGGGTGCAACCGGGAGCGATCAAAGTAGCGCTAATCCGTGTTGGGTGTACCGTGACTCGTTTTCTTACACCAACTCCTCCGCTCCACCACCGCGCGTTAGGGTTCCCTCCTGTAGCCAGTAGCTTGCCACTCACCTGCGCCCCGCACGTGCGTGCCCCACGAGCAGTCCTTAAAGGGAGTTTCGGGCGATGTGGTGCGCTGTCTCCCGCACGCGCCACGCGACGGCCGGGATCTCTGCCCACCGGCGTGTCCCGTGCACGCAGATCATTCTGGAGGAGGCGGCGTACTGCGACCCGGGCCTGGTGCGCTCTGCCCGCTGCTGCTTGATGGCGTGGGTGGCGGCTCACCCTCCCCGCTTGCGTGCGCAGGTCGCGGAGGTCGTCGTGCCGCTTTTAAGGTGCTATAGCGCCCCGTGCCTGCAGCCTTTTGTGCAGCCAACGTGTGCAAACGCTGACCTGGCGCGTTTGTCGTGTGCGCAGTATGCAGCAGTCCGTCCTGCTGTGCGTGCAGCAATCGAACCCTTCGCGATGCCTTTAGCTGCAATCCGTACACGCTTCTTTCTCCGCATACCAATCAGCCACACGCCTGCCATGCCGTGCAGGTGCATTTCTACGATCCTCGACAGCGGAAACCGTGCGCTTTGCCTCAAATCACCATTGTGTCGCATTGCTCACGGGTGTCACGTTTGCGTTGCGCAGACTACAGCAAAATGGTGGTTTGCGACGACGCGAACCATTTTTGCGTGCGTGATCTCAGCACTAACCCTCACCTTCATGCAGATGGAGATGCAGGACGACTACGGGCACCCCATCTTTGAGAGCATCAAAATTACGCTGGTGCGCAGTGCACGCGCGCCCACGCGGCACCTGCCGTGCTGACGCTCCCCCGTTGCTGCCGCAGGTGTGCGACGACTGCATGAAGACGGACGCTCCAGAAAAATGCAGGCACAAGCTCGCCTCCATGCCGCGCTGGCTCTCCTCCAAAAAAGTGGAAACAGTGCGCGCGTTGCTCGCCGGTGCGTTCCCAAGCGCCATCGCCTTCCTGCACGCCCGCTGATTGCGTGTGCGCGTCCCGTGCGCAGAGGATCCGGCTATGCTGTGCGCTCGATGCTCTCGCACACGCGCGCCCACAGCTCCCACGAGATTCTCACCGCGCGCCCACTCGCAGTTTGCGCGAATCTTTGGGCATCTCGGCCGACGGCTCCGAGAAGGCCTTCCACACGACCGACATCGAGGCGATGGTGAGGCGCGTGCCCTCCCCGATCGTCTACAACGTGCGCGAGCCGACGCACAACGTCAACCACGTCTTTGTCGCGTGCGACCCGTCGGGCGGAGGCGCCTCGGCCTTCTCGGTGGCCTCGCTCGTGCAGGACGAGCGCGGCTTCTCGCACGTGCGCCCCCGCCTTTTAGTAACCACTCCCCAGGTCCTCCTTCCACGCGGTGCACAGCATGGACACCAGCACTACGAGACTGTCCGGCTTCTGGGCCATGCCGTTGATGAAGGACGGGATGGTCGTGGGCAGCACGCGCTTCTCCAGATCGGCGACGAGCAGCGGCTCGTCCGCGGCAAAGTGCTCGCGCACGGGCGCGAGCGTGTGCAGCGCAAAGAGCAGCGCCGCGCGCCGCGCCGCAATCCCCGCAAAGTCGTAGTCCGATGCGAGCACGCGGTCCCACTCGCGCTTGGCCTGCTGGAACGCGGGCGTGGCCGCGCCCGTCTCGCGCCCCAGCAGATCGATCGCGCCGCGCAGCACGCAGTCCAGCGCCTGCCCCGTCTCCTCGATGGAGGACCACCCGCACCGGTGGTTGAGGGGCTCGCCAAAGAGCATGGCGCTCAGCTTGTGCCTGCGCATGCGCAGATCCTGGGCGTCGAGGCGCTGCACACCAAGGACGTGCGGCAGACGCACAAGCTGCTGGTGGAGCACTTAGCGACCATCCGGCGCATGGCCGTCTTTGGGCACTGCAAGCTGGTGCTCATCTTTGAGAGCAACCTGGCGTTTGAGAGCCAGCACCTGCTGCACGCCGTCGACAACGCGGGCATCAAGAACTGGGTGAGCCTGTCCGAGGGCCAGCAGGGCACGCTCGGCTGGCTGACCACCAACGAGCGCAAGGTGCGCGCAGCCCTAGACAGAGCCCCGGAAAGCCCCCTCGCCACGTTCACGTGGCACGCACCGCCAACCCTTCCGACAATGTGCGCCTTGCGCTTGCGTGAACAGCAACAAATGTGCCTGCTGCTGCGCGAGGCGATGACCGTCGGCAAGATCGCGCTCGCGTGCGAGTTCTTCTCCAACGAGCTGGGCGCGCCGGGAGCGAAGATGCGCATCAAGGACGAGCTCTCGAGCTACTGCGTGGTCACCGAGGCGCCCAAGACGACCTTTGGCAAGGTGCACAAACATACACCGCCAACTTAGTCAGCAATGGTGGTGGGGGCAGGGCGCAGGGCAGCATGGCAGGCGAGCAACGGAAATGGGCAAGACCGTTTCTTCAGCAGGAGTTGGGCTCGCGGCAAAGCGCTGTGGTGCTTACCACGGAGTTCGTGTGCGCTTGGCAGGTTAGGCAGACGTACACCGGCAAGCTCTACGGCAAGCAGGACGACCTCTGCATCGCCATCCAGCTCAGCCTCATCGGCTGCCAAAAGTTCTTCCAGGAGCCCAAGTACCGCAACTTCCGCGCGCCCGACTACCTCACGCCCAACGGACTCTAGACGAATAAATGCGTGCGCGTTTGCGTATCATGAAGGGGCTCGCGATGGCGGGCCCGTCGGGCCACCGACTAGACGAAGCGCGAGCGCTTGTGCGGCTGCTCGCGCCGCGCGCGCGCGGCCGCGGCCGTTCTCGGCGGCGCCGCAACGACGTAGAAGGCGTCGCTCGTGTACGTGTACGCGTCCGTCGCCTTGTGCGTGTCCCTGTGCACGAGGTGCACCGCGACCTCCAGCCGGTACATGCCCGGTGGGCTTTCGTGTCGCGAGAGCGTCTGCTCTATGTGGACGCCCATGGGGTACGTGTCGTAGAAGGCCCCCCCCTTGCCCTTGCGCGGGGTCTTCTTTGCAAAGAGCGGAGCGTTTTGAATCCCCAGCACCTCGGCCTCGTCTCGCGTGGAGGCGCGCACGAGCCGCAGCGTCAGGCCGCTGCGCTCGGTGTCTATGCTTGCGCCGGGCCGCACCGCGCTGACCATTTGCCTGCCGTCGGCGGTCCGGCCGTAGCACGAGTACACGCACGGCGTGACGAAGACGGCCTTCTTCTTGCACATGGCCGGCTGCCCGTTGAGCAGCAGGTGCGGCTGCCACGGCCTGAGCACCCGGTGCTCGCCCGCGGCATTGTCTCCCGTCACGCCCAAGAAGAGCTGCGCGCCAGTGTCGACGAGCCACGACCGGAAGGCCGTGCACACCTGCACCAGCGTGGCGAGCTCGCCGATCGAGAGCTGCGTGGACAGCACCTGGCGCAGCGCGGTGTTGCTGGCGTCGTCGTAGAGCAAAGCGTGCAGGCTTGCCATCCTTACCCATTTGCCACGGCACGCGTAACAAATTTGTAAGCGCTTAGCGAGTTCACTCCGCGGGTTCGTCTGCTATACCCAAGCGGTGCAGCATCTGCCCGACGGACGCCACGTGCTGCTGCACGGTGGCATCTTCGTCCGCGCGCCCGATACCGAGAACCTGCCCGGTCGTTCGCTCCGCCCACTCGCGTTGGCTCATGTCGCCCACCGCCTCATCGTGCTTGCAAATCTCCTCGGGCATCGCGCGCGCTTCTTTGCTCGCCGCTTACAAGTACCAAAGTGTTACTCCCTTTTATTAGAGCGAGCGCGAAGCGGCGAGCGCACTCTCACAACATCCACCACAAGCTCCTCTACCGGTTCGCCCCCCTCGCCCGGCAACGCGGGCGGCACCCCGTTGGTGAAGGTGAGGCTCCACCCGTTGATCGCCGTGCCACTGAAGTCGCTGTGCACCCCCAAGAACCCCCACGTCGTGTAGATGGACCGCGTCTGGTCGTTGTTCAGGCACGGGCCGCCCTGCACGCGCAGCGAGAACGTGCCACTGTTCGTGTCGCCACTCTGCTCGATCGCCTGCAAGAGCCGTTTCCAAAGCGCCTCGTGGACGTAGTTGCCCGTGTAGAACTGGTGGACGGCCAGCGTGACGAGGTTGCCGATGCGCACGCCGCGCGCCGTTTCGGTGCCCCACTCCCGGTCGCTGGCCGACACGAGGATGGCGCCCACGGTGGACCCCGCAGGCACCTCAACGCTGGTGACCTTGCTGCCCACGTCGGTTTGCACGGTGATCGCCTTTTCGTAGTCGTCGGTGGACGTCGCAAGCACCAGCCAGCCGTGCGGTTGATTCAAGCCCTCTTGGAACGCCTTGGAGAGCCCACCGTCGGGACCTGCAAGGCCGTAGGTCACCGAGATGTCCTCGTCGACAAAGCGCGTTGCCTCTTCCACGAGCGCCGGGTGCTCCTCGGCCAGCGTCTGCAGCGGGTACACGTCGACGCGGTACCGCGCGTTGGAATCGAGGATGCTTGCTGCGATCTTGCGAGACCGACTCCGGCGGTCCTTCCGCGGCGTCGACGGCCGCCGCGGCGGCGCGTCGGGCAAGTCTCCGTCGACGCCGTCGTCGTCGTCGTCGTCGCCGTCGTCGCCGTCGTCCTCCTCCTCCTTTGTGCCAAGCCGGGGCTTCTTCGGCTCTGGTGGCGCCTGCGTCGCCGGATCGCTTCGCTGCAGGCGGTATGTCTCCGGCAGCCACGACGGCCGCAGCGGCTGCGCCTCTGACGCATCATCGGCATCGCGCGACCGCGGTGGGCGCTCCCGGCCAGGCGTGGCCGCCGCTGTCTGCGGCGGCGGCGGCGGCGGCGGCGGCGGCGGCGGTTCCTCGTAGTCTTCACTGTGGAGCGCCCTGCTCAGACTGGCACCCCCGGTGTCGGCCAGGCGCAGGCGCGCCAGCGACGGGAGCAAAGCGCTCATTATCGTTCTACTCACTCACACGCGCCCCACACGGGTTATCATTTATTCTTCCGATTCCGAAAGCTCGCAGGGGTCGTAGTCCCACGCCAGCGCGTCGGCCAGCTGCTCGGAACGGAGCGGTTTCCGAACGACGTGGCCGCGCTTGGCGGCGGCGGCGAGGTCGGCGGCCGCCTCGTGGATCTTTCCAAGCTGGTTGCTCATCGACAGATAGCAGTTCTCCTTGCACTCGCCGTCGTCGTGCAGCTTCTCCGCGCGCTCGAGGGCCGTGGAGATGCGTTCGCGCAGCTTCTCGTGCTCGGCCTTGATGCCCGCCAGCGGATTGGTGTCGGTGTAGTGCACCAACTCGCCGGTCCACGACCATTGCCGGCAGCGCTTTGGCGACGCCGCAGAGGTGTCGTACGTTGTGACCGAGCCCTCGGCATCCATGAACCTCCACAACCGCTCGCGGCCCTTGGTGCCCTTGTACTGGTAGTACTCGCCGCTCGGGTGCATCACGGCCCAAATGTGCTCGTCGCCCTGCTCGCCGCGGAAAAAGGTGACGGTGCCGTCCTTGTCCACCTGCTTGTGCTTGCGCTCCTTCTTCCGCGGCCCCTGGAAGTAGAGCACGTTGCCGCTCGCAAAGACCACCTTCTTCTTGTACTCATCGTTCCTGCCCCCCTCGTAGTGCGTCACGTGGCCATTCGAGTGCTCCACGAGCCAGAGGACCTCGACATCCTTGTCGCCCCTGTAGTGGCAGACGCGCCGAAACCCGCTGCTCTCGGCGTACGCGTCCACCCTCACGAGCGCCTCGTGGTTCTTCTCGCCCTCGTAGTGGTACACGGCCCCGTTGCCGTGCACGATGCGCGTGATGCGCTCCTCGCCGCTCTTGCCTTCGGAGATCACCACGCGGTTGTCGACCGCGATGGACTTGATGAGGCGCGCGTCGATGCACGCCTCGTCCAGGTACTCCTCGCGTGTCTTCCGTTTGCTCATCGCAACCCCCCCCCAAGGGGTTGATTAAAGCACACCGCCTTTTTGGTTGCTACAAGACGCAAGGCGCACACCTTACACCCAAGCAACTTCGCGTGCACACAGGGTGGCGCCTAGCGCTCACTCCTCGTCAGGGGAGCTTTCGTTATGTGGACCATGTGGACTGTTGGTAGACTGTTAATAACACGCCGCGCTATTTTGTACCTCTTGAGTGGTTGTGTCAAGCCCACCAAGAATCGTTAGGCTTTCACATGCCACACTTTTCCGACGACGATGGCGGCGACAGCGACAGCTTGCCCGCTCACGTGCGCGCCCGCGACGAGGCCGTCTCCGAGGCCTTTGCGCTCATCTCGCGCGGTGGCACGCCATGTGACATGTCGTTGAACGACGCGTCCACATACACGGCAGCCGTCGAACGCAACTGCGTGCGCGAGCTGGTCGGCATCATCACCGACTGGCGGCCGCCGTTTCTCGACGAGTGGCGCGCCTACCCTGAGATCGACGAAGACGTGATCAAGAAGCAGCACAACGTGCTCATCGCGTGCGTGCGTACTGGAGGTGGCGAGCCAAGCATCGCGCTCTTTGTCGTCTACGGCGGCCGCCACGGCGACTCGCCTGAGATGAACGGCCTCAACGTGCTGGCGCAGCAACGCCAAAACTTTTTGCGCAGCCGCGTGCTCGGTCACGCGACTCGCGATGTCTACGTGGAGATTGCGTACGTCGGCGACCTCGTCAGCGGGCTTTCCGCGGCGCGCCAGCTCGAGTGGCGCGACCACGGCACGCTCAGCGGCATCGCACGCGTGCTGGCCGGTGGCGCCCGTGTGCGGCAAGAGTGGCGGCGGGTCGGCGAGGCCGGCCAACCAGACGAGCTCGACGAACTTGAAGAAGCCGGTGCTCTAACAGCTCCAGAAGCTCCAGAAGCAACAAAGGACACGCTCAACGAGCCACAGCGCGCGGCTCTGGAAGGCCTCGGGACGAACGTCGAGCTCATCCACGGCCCGCCCGGCTCGGGCAAGACGCACACGATCTCCACGTTGGTAACGCAATACTTTTCCGACTCGGACGCCCTGGTACTCTCGGCCGTCCAGAACCGCGCCATCGAGGCCATCGCGGAGCACTTTGTGAAGGCGGGACTCTCCTTTGTCACCGCGGGGCGGCGCACAACGGGTCTCTGCAACGACTGGACGCTCGAAGCGCAAGTAGCGCGCCACCCAGACGTCGTTGCCCGACAGCGACACCTGCATCGGGTGCAGACAGTGTCGAAGCTGCTCCAAGCTGGTGTCAAACGCCTCGAGCGCCTCATCCACAAACCCACAATCTCTGAGCGCTGGCAGCACTCGCACCGTGCACGCACACGCACGCAGCTAGTCGATCGGTTGATGGCAACGCCGAGCGACGAGTTTCGACGCTCCTTGACATACGTCAACTGGCGGATCGACCACGTGACAAATCTCGACGCGCCCGCGGCGCAGCGCAAGCTTCGCGCGTTGGCGGAGGAGCACGCGCGCACCCACGTCAATCCATGGCCCAAGGCGGCCGCGGCCATCGTGCGTGAGCGGTACGCCTCCGCCGCCGCACTGGTGAACGCCATGGCAGCCGCCGCCGACGACGCCTCCTACCGCCTCGACAAGGAGCGGGAAACCGCCGAGCAGTTCATACTCGAGCGCGCGCGTGCGCTGTTGGTGACGACCGCGTCGCTTGGCGGAGCGGTACGCAACGCCGGGCTTCGCCCGCTCACCAAGCGGATCAAGGCAATTGTCGTCGACGAGGCCGGGACGGTCGCCGATCGCCACCTTGTGCCCGTGCTCGTCGAGTGTCCTCTCAAAAAGATTCTGCTTGTCGGTGATACGCGCCAGTTGCCCGTCTTCACGACACTGCGTGGCGCCGACGCGGCGGCGTGCTCGACGATGCAGCGACTCGAGGAGCGCGGTGTGTGCGCGGCGATGCTCTCCGTCCAATACCGCATGCCGCGCGAACTCGGCAACCTCGTCTCCAAGTGCTTCTACAACGGCGAGCTTCAAACCGAGACGCAGCAGGACGCCGCGTGGCCGGACACGATCCGCGTGCGCGCGGTGCGCGGGCGGGCGGAAAGCGAGAGCGAGCACTCGACGTCGGTGCGCAACCGCGCCGAGGCCAGCGAGGTCGTGGGGGTCGTACGGGCACTCGTGGGCCGCATCCGGTCAATCGAGGACGCAGCCGAGCGCGCGTCCCACTTGCCCATTGCCGTGTTGAGCACTTACGCCGCACAGATCCGGCTACTGTCCACACTGCTCGTTCCGGAGGAGCGCGACGGTACCGTCGAGCTACTCAGCGTTGATTCGGCACAGGGTCGCGAGTGGAAGCACGTGGTCTTCTCGACCGTGACGACCGACCCGCGCCACACACGCTTTGTCCGTGACCCGCGGCGGCTGTGCGTGGCACTGAGCCGCGCCAAACGCACCCTCACTCTCGTCAGCCACCCGACCATCGTGGCGAGGGTGCCGGTGCTCGGGGCGCTCCGGGCGGCGGCGCACGCCGACGACGCGCACGTGGACACCATCGCGGACCGGATCGCCGCGCTGCGCGTGCGGCCCGCGGGGGTCGGGGCCGGGGGCGGCGAGGCTGGGCCCGGCGAGGCTGGGCCCGGGGGCGGTGAGGGCGGGGCCGGGGACGTCGGCCGCTGCCCCATCACCATTCAACCCTTTGAAGACCCCGTGGTGGCGGCCGACGGCCACACGTACGAACGCTCGGCCGTGGAGCGCTGGTTTGCCGGAGGGAACCGCACGTCGCCGCTCACAGGCGCGCGGCTCCAGAGCACGACGCTCATCCCCAACCACGCCGAGCGCAGCCGCAGCCGGCGGTGATGATCAGATTTCCACCTCGATAACCCTAAACCGTCCGGCGCCGGCAGTCAACCCACCACTTCTATATTAGGCCATGGCGGGAACCGAGCCATCTCCCGGCCCTACGCACATGTACCTTGATGGGCACAACTTTCCTGCCGGCCAAGAAGTCGTGTCGGGTGGCAGTTCGCAAGGGTCGACACAGTGCACTGCAGATAACGCGTGTTGTGAGTGTTTCTTTTGTACGGTACTAAAAAGCCATGCTGCCGTCGCTGCACCAGCTGTCGCTGCGCCCCGCGCGGGTGGACGAGGATGAGGAGGAGCCCACGGGCGTCCTGCCCATGGACAAGATTTTGGCGGGTACCCTGTGGAGGCAGCTGCCACCAGAGATCATAACCGAGATCGAGAAGGCATACCAAGGCCCAAACGACCCGTGCAGGCGCTCGGCGCAACGCGTGTGCACCCATCCCGTGTACTCTATGAACCACGAGATGAAGAACTGGTGCGACGAATACTTCAAGCAGCACTGCTCCTTCCCGCCGGTTGTGGCCGTACCAAATGCGCAGTTTCCGGTGCTCGCGCCCATTGCACCATTCTTGTGCGGTCCGCACGGCGTCTACAACCCCTACGACAGCGGCCACCAGCGGCAGTGGCGACGACAGTTTGCCATGTTTTGCAACGTCGTCTATGGCCAGTGGGGAAATGGAATGGCCACGCGTCGCGCAGTGTTTGAGGCGCTGAAGAGCCTCAGTGACACCATGATCCGATTCCCACCACTCAACAACCTGGTGAACCCCAACAATGGGATCCAACAGAACGTGTTCAGTCACGTGCCGCACCTTGACATTGACTGGCTCCCGCCGTCGGTGGTCCACATTGGAGTGAGCGCGTTTGAAGGGTGCTCGGGTCTCCGACGCCTGCGCCTGCCAGAGGGGCTGCTGATGATCGATGACCAGGCCTTCCTCAACTGTCGAACCCTCGAGGAGTTGGACCTTCCCAATACCGTCCACACGATCGGCAGTTCGGCCTTTTACAACTGCCGACGCCTTCGACGCCTGCGCTTGCCGGAACGTGAGCTCGGTCAACGGCTTCAGACCATCCCTTCCGGAATGTGCCTGAACTGCCCGCAGCTCGAGCGCATCGATCTGCCCAATAACATCGTCGCCATTTCCAGCGATGCGTTTCACAACTGCGTCAGCCTGCGCGCCATCGGCTGGAGTTCAAGCTTGGCCACGATTGAGAGGTCAGCCTTTCGTCAGTGCACCAGTCTCGCTGGCAAAGTCGTGCTTCCTGGGAGCCTCACCGCCTTTGAGGAGGGTGCCTTTCAGGACTGTACTGCAATGACCGCAATCGACCAAGCGCCGGGATATCTACAAGGGCCAATATTTTTCATTCCAGTTAGTGGGTGTTCCGGTTGCACCTCGCTCGTCGAGGCACCAATCCTCCGCAGCGTGACGACGATTTCAGCAGAAGCGTTCAAAAACTGCGTCAGCCTGTCGTCCACCAAGCAGAATCCGCTGCCCTTCCACTCCTTTCTCAGGGGAATCCGCACCGAGGCGTTTGCTGGTTGCACCTCGCTGCAATACGTGCACGTTCCAGACAGCGTGGTGGAGATCCAGTTTTTGGCGTTTGAGGGTTGCACAAACCTGGCCGAGGTTCGGCTGCCAGACAACAACCGCCGCTACCCGCAGGGCTACAACATCATCCAGAATGCCACCTTCAAAAACTCGGGTCTCATAACGATCCATTTGCCGTCCAACCTCCGGTTTGTGGAACCCGAGGCGTTTGCCGGATGCAAGCAGCTGCAAACCATCACCGTCGCCCCGCATCGAGAAATTCCATACATGCAGGATTTGCACCACCCCAGATACAGGGAAGTCGACCTGAACCTTGCCAAGAGCGCCTTCGAGAGGTGCGAAAAACTGATCGCCTTCATGACGCCCAAGACCCACCTCGTAAGCATCCAGATGGAGGCGTTCAAAGACTGCACCTCCCTCGACCGCGTGGCGTTCAAGCTCTGCTTGGATCTTGGCACCAGGGCCTTCAAGGGGTGCACAAACCTCAAGACGGTCACGTTCTACCCCAAAGTTGGCGCGGAGGAGAATGCGCAGAACCTGCGCTTCCTTAGCATGGGGGAGCAGTGCTTCCAGAATTGCGAACACCTCAAGGCCATCGAGATCCCCGACAGCGTCGGCTTCATTGGACAGGACGCGTTCCGTGCGTGCCGCCAGCTCAAGACGGTCACGCTGCCTCCCAGAATCACCGAGGTGGCGGTCACGTGCTTCAAGGATTGCTCTGCGCTTGAGGAGATCGAGATTCCTCACCACGTTCGAATCATTCAGTCGGGGGCCTTTGACCTGTGCAGAAGCCTGCGAAAGGTCACCTTTGGCCGCGGACCAAACAACGAACCGCCGAGGCTGGATCTCATCGCAGCGCTTGCCTTTGGAGGGTGCAACAACATCGAGGAGTTTGTGCTGCCCGCCTCCGTCACGCGAGTCAGCAATTTTGCCTTTCCAAGCAACTTTGTCGAACGGGGACGCGTCACGGAGGCCGCGCGTCCCGAAGGGAGTCGTCGGATTTATTACTACGATCGTCTTGATGATGATTGAGTGTCAACGTGTGTGTGTGTGTGTGTGTGTCTGTCGTGTTTTAAACAACAAAACGCTACTCCCACCACCCGCGTCCGACCCCTGCCATGGCCGGCATGTTCAGGAGGGAAGCAACCGAGCGCGCTCGCCTTGGGGTGACAATTGCATCTTGTAGGGTTGTCCCCCCCCTCCGACCAGTCGCAAGGTTGGAGCGCAATTTTGCGCGCTAGTTGTCGGGCTTGCGACTCGTGACACAGCGCGGCCGCGACGCGCGTTGCTGGCGCGCGCGCCGATGCCGACCTTGCTGGCGGACGCGCTCGAGCCGCTCGTGCCCACGGCGGTGCAGCTGCTTCAGGAGGCCGTGACCCTCAACCAGCCGGAGGGCCTTGGCATGCTCGTTTACCTTGTGCGCGTGCTGCCGCTTCTCAACCGCGAGGCCCGCGACCTGTGGCGCAAGGAGTACGACGCGGTGGCGCTGCTCACCCTCTGCGACTACCTTTTCCACTCCGGCCACCGGCTGCGGTACCTTGACGGCGTGCTGCCCAGCGACGGCAACGACGCGGCCTCCTGGACCGAACCGCTCGATCCCGTGCTGATGCCTGCGCCGCAGCGCGTCATCGCGCTCGAGAGCATCTTCAAGAACCGCGCGACCCTCGCCGAGACGCTCGTGCGCGAGGAGCGTCTCGGCGAGGGCGACGTCTCGGCCGCGCTGCAATTCGAGCTGTCGATCGTGCAGGAGCACCTGGCCTTCAAGCAGCACGCCAGCTACGCGCAGTACTTTGGCACGTGCCAGCGCGTCGGCTGCTCGCGGCCCGCGCTGCTGATCCCCCCCGACGTGGACCCCGATCCCGACGACGCGCCGAGCGAGGCCGAGTACTGGAAGTGCTGCCGCGACGGGCGCGCGCCGCCGCCCACGTCCTCGCTGCCGAGCGACATGAGCTTCTGCAGCCACGGCTGCTACAAGGCCGCCAACACCGAGTTCAAGCGGCTCGTCAAGTTTGACATCGCCACGCCCGTGTGCCAGACGCGACGGGGGCGTGGCCCGACGCCCGCGCGGCTGTACCAGGCGGCGATCAAGCGCAACCTGGGCATCGCGCGCGAGCTGCGCGCCAAGCCGCAGGTGCAGACGAAGCACTACCCGACGTCGATGGCCAACCGCGAGACCATGCTGCGCGAGCAGACGACGATGCTCTCGGTGGACCTCGGGCTGCTCTACGCCGCGCAGCACGTGCACGAGCTGCCGGCGCGCCTGCGCCCCGACCGGCCGATGCCGCGCACCGAGGACTGGCGCAAGCACGCCTCGTGCTACCTGAACGCCGTGGAGAACGTGCGCAAGGTGTACATGAAGCACGGGCGCGGAGAGCTGGCGCGGGGCGGCACGGAGCTGTGGCTCCGGCGACTGCGCGACCAGTTGCTCAACATTTTTTAAGTGCTCGGCCCGTGCAGCCGACGCGGTCCAGAAACTGCGCCTGCAGCGCCTCGCGCGGGCACAGGCATAAAACACTGCCATTGCGACAGTAAAGGTTCACAATCAGAATCCCCAAACCGCGAAACAGCCCCATCGTGCCCCACACGCGACACGCGCTCTCGCGCACGCACCTGTCCGCCTCAACCGTCGACGAGGTAGATGCGCATCGTCTGCACCAGCGGCGTCCGGCATAGCGGGCAGGCCTTGAGGTTCTCGGCGCAGTCGGCGCACAGGCATATGTGGCCGCAGGGCACGGTCGCGTGCGTAGCGGCCGCGTCGAGGCAGATGACGCACTCGGCCGACGCCTGGCGGGGCACCGGGGGCTGCGGCGGCGGGCTGGCCGCCGCCGCCGCCGCCTGGCGCTTGGTCAGGTCCCACGCCCGTTGCTGCGCCTCCGCCACCTCCGCGCGACGCGCGCGCCCCTCCGCTTCGCGCGCGCGCTGCGTCACCGCCGCCGCCGCCGCCGCCGCCTCCTCGCGCTCGCGCTCCGCCCTCGCCGCCTGGCGTCGCCGGACGGCGGCGCGCACCACGTCAACCGCGGCCCTCGCCGCCTGCATGGCCTCGGCCCCGCGATCGGCTTCCGCCTTCTCCGCGGCCGCGCGCGCGCGGCGGCGCTCCTTCTTTGCCTTCTTGGCTGTGGCCGCCTGCTCGCGCGCCCGCTGGCGCGCCTCCGCGCGTGCCTGCGAGGCGCGCGCCTTCGCGGCGTGCTCCTCATCCAGCTCGGCTTGCCGCGCAGCCACCTCGGCGGCGCGCTTCCTGGCGTCGCGCTCGTAGGCGCCGCCGTACCGGAGCCGCCCGCGTTCGTCAACGGGGAAGTCGGGATCGGAATCGGAATCGCCCTCGCGCTCGTACGGCGCCCAGGCCTTCTCCATCGCCAAGCGTGTCGCCTCGATGGACTTGGTTCTGGCTTCGGGCGCCCAAGCGCGCTCCCACTTGGCGAAGGAGGCCTCGGTGTAGTCCGTGCTTCTCCTGCCCGTGTAGACTCGCCGCATGCCGCTTGGCCAACGCTCCTCCTTTGTGTACTGCTGGTCGCCGTCCATCGCGAAGATCTGCACGTGGCCGTCGGGGCATTCGCGGTGCGTGCGGACCTCATTCCCCGCATCGCCCCTAAAGTGGTCCCTGCTCCCATCCGCGTGCACGCTGTAGAGGCACGCCCGGTTGTCTTCGGGCCCTCCAAACCAGTCGATCCGGCCGTCGGGCCACTCCGCGTAGACGCGCTTCCCTTCAAAGCGATTGGTCTCGCTTGGGATGTAGTGCTCGGTATTCCCGCTGGGCCTCTCGGTGCGGTAGCGCCGCTCGCGGTTGCGCGGACCCCTGAACAGGTGCACGATGCCGTCCAGCATCTCGATGCGGCATTGCGCCTCCTTGCCCGGCGCTCCGCGATACCCGATCGTGTGGCTCTGCGTCTCGCGCGCGACCTGCCTGGGGTTGCGCGCCAGCGTCGCCAGGTCGTGCGTGGCGACCGAGCCCACGTACAGGTTCCGCTCGCCCGTTGCCTTCTCCACGCAGACGCGGAATTCGCCTTCGGGCGAGAACCCGTGCCACCGGTCGCGGTCGCCGGTGGAGTAATCGAGTATGCGGCAGCTGGCGTCGCCAAAGGGAGGGCCGTGGAGGACGGAGTTCGGCCTTCGGGACACCGCGTCCTCGCTCGGCGAGATGGGCCACACCGTCTTCCAGCGGTACTCGTAGCCGGGCGCGCCCTTGTAAAACGACGAGTGGCCGCGTGGCCACTCCGTCTTCCAGCGCCGCTCCTGGCCCGCATCGCCCCTGAAAACGTCGACCCGGCCATTGGGCCAGCGGCTCCACGCGAGGCGGCCCTTCTCGTAGATGTCCTCCCGACCCTTCTCGTCCTCGTGCTCGCGGTGATCGGCGCAGCGGTAGTTGGGGCGCTGGCGCGAGCGCCGCCCGCGCCAGACCGCCTGCAGCGCCGTGGCGCGGTCGGCGAGCGTCGCGTTGGGGGTGCGCGTGTCACCGCGCTCCTGTTTTGGGACCAACGGCCCTAACTGAACGAAACACGGGTGCTGCACGCCCTTGTCTTTCTTGTCTTGTGCAAAGTTGGTCGCGTGCGGCATGGCAGTTTTGCTCAAGCAAACGCCGAGCACGAGTTGCAAGGCGCGCGCACGCGCGCGCACGAGGTGCAACCTCTGGGCGGGTTATCACGCCTCCTCGAGCCACTCGCGCGGCGCGAGCTCGAGCATCCACGTGCGCTCGGCCGCGTCCCCAAAGGGGAAGTACCACTGCAGGACGCGCAGCCAGCCCAGCTGCTCGAGGCGCTCCCGGTACGCCGTGCGGAAATGCTCGCTCGACGAGCTGTCCATCACCATGTCCGCCCAGAGCCGGTGCACGTCGCACAGCCATCGCCTGAGCCAGCGCGTTTCCGGGTCGGCGATGGCCACCGTGTGCTTGAGGATGTCCACGTGACCACCGCTGGCGGCAATGTAGCACACGTTTGGGGTCAGCGGGAAGTAGTGCTTGCGCAGCCATTTGATGACGTCGAGGCGCCCGGCCTCCGCCGCAGCCTCGGACTCGATGCCCCAGTTCGCCCTGCGGCCAGCGCAAGAGAACGCGTCGGCCAGCGCGTAGGGGGCGCGCACCGGCGGGTTGGCCTCAAAGTACATCCAGTAGAGGATGTGCGTGTGCCCCTGCCGAGCGGCAACGGCCACCACGTGGTCGGACCAGGGCATGGGGTGCCGGCCCGTGCGCGCGTACTGCAAGAGCCGCAGGTGGCCAAACTTGACCATCTGGGGTATGAACAGGCGCCGGGCAATCGGCGTGTTGTGTCTGCGGAGCCGCTCCGCGGCCTCGGCAACGTTGAAGACGGCGTCGACGAGGCCCGGCCCGCGGCGCTCGACCAGGCGCAGTGCGAGCAGCGACTCCGCGTCCAGCCAACCCAGCACGAGCTTCGAAAGGTCCTGCTGCGCGAGGAGTTCGTCCATCCACGGGATCGTCGGTTGCGCGGCCATCTGGGAATTGCTCGGTGAGCAAAAGCCGAGGTTCGGATTGCTCCCCGAGGCCGGGCAACGGCGCGCCTGGCGCGCTCGACGTGCTCTGCAACGAGGAGCCTGTTGATGGCGTGTGGCACGTTGCTCCCCGTAGCGTGTGGCACGTTGCTCCCCGTAGCTTTGCAACTCGTGCAACCGGCACGATCGCAACCTGCGCTTTCGCGCGCGGGGGTGCAACCATGGCAGACGACGACGACGCCTCCGAGCAGGAGATGCGGGCGATAGAGACGATGCGCGAGGAGTGCCAGAAGCAGCAGAAGCCGGAGGCTGCGCGGGCGCCGTCGCAGGCGCCGCCGCCGCAGTACGTGCCGCTCTGGAGCAACCTCAAGCTGCCGCCGCAGGAGTTCAGCCAAGTCGCGTACGCCGCGCACGTGCTCCGGTACAAGGCCGACGAGGTGCCCGAGAACCCGGCCCTCGCGCCGAGCAAGCGCCGCAACAAGGGCGACTCCGAGGGATACCGCACGCCGCTGGACCTGCAAATGTCCCAAGTCTACCACGCCTTCCTGTCCATGTCGCTCGTGACCGTGCTGCACAAGGACAGCGACGCCAAGCTCTTTGCCGAGGCGGAGATGGCCGAGCTGTACCAAGCTTCCGGGGCCCCCGGCGCCCCCCTGCTGCACCACGACGCCGCCACGCCGCGCAACCTCGCGCTCACGCTGCTCATCGCGAACGCCTCGGTCTGCACGGACCGCGCCCACCTCGTCGATGCCATGGCCCTCCTCTCGCACATGGGCGAGCCGAAGAAGCGCGCGGCCCAGAAGGTGCGCATGGCCGTCCTGACCAACGAGCAGGCGAAGCTGTACGCCCGGACGACGGAAGCTCCACCCCCCTCGGACCACAACCACGCCACGCTGACGCTCGCGTACGTGGCCAAGGGCGGCTCGCGCGAGGTGCGCCACGCGCCGCTCGATCACTGCGGGAAGGCCAGCCAGGTGCTTGTGATGCTCATCAAGGTCATCGCGGGGCTCTTCCACAAGGCGCGCCTGCCCCTCCCCGCTGAGCTTGCGCCGGACCCGGAGGTCGACGCGCTCGAGGGCGCCTTTGTGCAGCGCAGCGTCGCGATGAACAGGGAGTTTTGGAAGCGGCTCAGCTGGACCAAGGAGCCACCCAGGCTCGACTACGAGCTGCGCTTCGGGAAGACGGAGGAGCACCAGACCTTCGTGAAGCTCCAGCCGCGGCAGCTGCCGAACCTCGACGACCCGGAGGTCTACTTCGGCATGCTCATGTTCCGCGAGGGCATGGACGACGCCAAGGAGCACTACGTGACCAACGCGATGCAGCAGGAGCGCTACCACAACCGGTTTCCGCCCGAGGCGCCCGTCGGGCTGCGGCCACCGAATCGCCAGGAGGGCGCCGTGTGTCCGCACATCCTGTCGATGCGCGCCAACTTCACGAGCTTTGGCGGGGAGTTGTGCTGCTTCACGCACCACGGCGCGCTGGCCAAGCTGATGACCTCGTTCGCCAACGCGTCGGTGCCGTGCCTCGCGTACGCGCTCGACCCGTACACCGAGGAGTTCAAGGGCGACAACTGGGTCTTTCCGTGCACGCAGGACCAGATCGACGAGGATTGCGACCTGCACTGCAAGGCGCAGTGGCAGGCGGCCATGCAGGGCTTCGCCAAGTACGCGAGCATCTGCGGCCTCGCGGAGCACCAGGGCGGCGACGCGGCGCCCGTGTTCGAGGTCGGGGCCAAGAAGCTCAAGGGCCTCGCGTCCATCGAGGACGAGGCGCTCCAGGCGATGGTGGGCATGCCGCTGGGCAGCGCCTTCCGGCTGGGCGAGGTGAACGCGGCGGTGTCGCGCACCCGGCTTGCCCCGGACGTGATCCGGGCCTACCTGGCCGCGTTCATCGCGCGGCTCGGCAGCAACGCCTCGATGGGCGACGCGCTGCAGGCGTGCGTCGACCTCGAGGCGGAGCGCGTGGCGCTCCGCGGCCAGGTCGACGCGCTGCAGACGCAGCAGACAGCGGCGCCGGCGTCCGCGCCGGCGTGCAGCGCCGCGGTGGCCGAGATGTGCCTCGAGGGCATGCACCTGAAGGCTGGCTACGGCATGTTGTTGCCGCCGCCGATGAAGGCCGGCTACGTCATCGGCATCGGGCGCATCCTCAACAAGGCCAGCCCGAGGCCGGTCGCGCAGGCGAACGACGCCGCCGTGAAGCCGCACTGCCAAGCGTGCAAGGGCATGAACACGGTGGAGACGGCCGCCTACCTGGCGCACCATCTCCACGCCGCCCCGCTCTTCATCATGGTGGTGCTGCAGTGCGGGGAAGTGGAGTGCCACAAGCCGAGCAGCCTGGGCAACGGCCAGACCAAAACGGTGCCGCTCGTGGAGATGATGCAGGCGTTCGCCGACCGCGACGGCACGCCGGCCATCATGCTCAAGTACGACGTGGAGCTGAAGAAGCTCAACGCGCTCGTCTCAAAGTGATTGCATATGGACCATTCCGTGCCGTGTGAGTGGAGAGGGTGTGCGTGTGCGTGTGCCGGCGCGTGTGCCGGCGCGTGTTCTGAGAAGGATGCGGCTTCCGAACTTTGCCTCCCTAACCCTGAGCACGCGCGCGCCGTACCGCCACCAGAACGAGACGCGGCCGCGCGCCCCGTGGATGTCCATGTACCGCGTGGTGTCTCGTGGCGACGGCGGCCCCTTGCCGGAGAGCACGCTGCCGCTCGACGAGCCGAGCGACGATGAGCTGGCGCGGGGGTGGGTGGAGCACCACAGCGGGCCCGCGCGCTTGCCGGCGCCCGCGCGCTTGCCGGCGCCCGCGCCCGCACCGGCCGAGGAGGAGGGCGAGTTGGCGGACGTGCCGGGAGGGCGCGGCCGCTTCGGCGGGGCCCTGCCCGCCTCGCCGGCGTCGTCGGAGGACGAGGAGGTGCTTGAGGAGGGCCAGCTCCGCCCGCCGCCGGGCCCGTCGACGCCCCCGGGCCGACCGCCGGCGGCGGCGGGGGCGGCGGCGGCCCTGCGGGCAAGGTCGCGCAAGGCCCGGCTCGCGGCAGGGGCGGCGCCGCGCGACATCCTGCAGCCGTGGCAGGGCCCCTGGCTGATGGAAGGCTTCACGAGCACGCGGCCGCGGCTCTACGTGGCGCAGACCCAGCTGCGCGGAGGCAAGCAGGGCCAGCGGCTCCCGCAGTACGGCGTGTACTGCCACACGGCCATCGAGCCCGGCGAGTTCATCTGCGCCTTTGCGGGCAACTTTATGCGCAAGGGCAAGTTCGACAGGCAGGCCAGCGTCAAACACAAGATGCGGCGCCACACCGTGCAGCTCGACTTCCACGCAATCGGCGGCCAGGCGGAGGAGTCGCAGATGCTCTACGTCCTGGCAGAGGGGCCCGGCTTTGCGAGCCGGCACGTCGCGCAGTGCTTGAACGAGCCCGCAAAGGGCGATACCGCCAACGCGGCCTTCTTTGAGCACCAGTACGTGAAGGACGTGCGTAAGAACGAGTACTACAGCGCCGTGCTCGTCTACGCGGCCTGCCGCATCTTGCCGCACCAAGAGATCTACCTGTACTACGGCGAGGGCTACGAGGACGAGCGCAAGCGCAACAAGTACGAGGCGGGGGAGCCCGCCGAGTGGGACAAGGCGCTCGTGCGGCGCCCCTCCATGGACGCGGTGGTGCGGGCGATCCTCGCCAACGGCGAGCGGGTCGACGAGATCCTGTTCAGGGAGGGCCAGGGCGAGGAGGAGGAGGTGGTGCCCAGCAAGGGGAGCAAGCGGCGCGGCAGCATGCTGCCGGACCGGTTGGCGTTTTAGTGAGTCTGGTGACGCGATTGGCACATTTCTCCGCGACGCGTCACGCGGCAATCGCAAACGGAATCGTTTATTGAATACGGACTGGCGAAACGCGCACGCGCCCGTCACGAGTTCCGACTGACCAGCTCGCGCAAAAACGCGCCCTGGCGCGAGGCGTCGCGCAGCAGCGTGAGCGCCGGCCGCGCCTCGCCCGACGGCATCTGCGAGAGGCTGGTGAGCGCGCGCTGGATGCTGCAGATGCCCCGGTGGCTGCTCGACTGCAGCTGCTTCGCCGCGGGCGTGGACGACGCCGAGCGCAGCGCGGGCAGGTGCCCCGCCAGCTCGTCGAGCACGGGCACGACGCACGTGCCGTCCGACAAGTAGAGCCCCCGCTTGAGCGAGTACAAGATGCCCGCCGCAAAGGGGCGGAAGGAGTCGCTGCCCTTCTTGGAGGTCATGAAGTGCTTGGTCAGGCAGCTCGCGCGCCACAGGCTCACGATGAGCTGGCTCAGCTGGCCGCGGATCTGGCCCGAGAAGCCCGCCCCCGTGCGCCGGCGCTTTGCCGTGCCGCCCCGCGCCGCCTCCCCGAGCCGCGCCGCAGCCGCCGCGCGCTGCTCGCGCACGAACGCGTTCGCGTGGATGATCACGTTGCTGAGCACGTCGAGGTTGAGCTCGCTCTCGCCGTCCGCGCACCGCTTGACGTACTTGCGGAGCGCCAGCGCCTTGACAAACTCGGGGTTTTGCAACCGCGGGTCGATCGACGGCCCTGGCTCCTGCGGCTTCCGGTGGGCAATGAAGAGCTTGTCGATCACCGAGAGCGCCTCGGCAGCGAGCTTGTCGATGGCCTCGCGCGTCCAGGTCTCCTTGCGCGAGTTGCGCGTCTTTCTGGGCGCCGCGTTCGCGTCGGGCTCCTCGTCCACGCACAGCGCGCCGCGCTTGATCGCGGGCGCCGTCGCCGCCGGCGCGGTGGGCATGGGCGCGACCTCCGCGTCCGACACCCGGTTTGCGGTGCGGAACGCGGCCACGCTCGCCGCGTACATGTCCCGTCGCTTCACCCAGCCGCCGACGGGCATCCCCGCCGTGTCGTCCGGGTTGGAGCTCTTGGTCGAGCGGCCCGTCGAGCCCGGGTAGCTCTCTTGCGCGGTCTTCACGCCGACCACCTGCCCCGAGATGCTGCACACGTAGTGGTTGTCGCCGTTGAGCACCACGTGCCTGCACTGCTGACCGAAGCACGCGTGGATGTCGCCGTCCGCCCCCACGGTGTAGGTGGCGACTCCCGACCGCGCCCTGCGCGGCGCGTTCACAAAGATGGCCGACGCGTCTAGCTCCTCGTCCTCAAAGTCCGCGTCGCCAGACTCCAATTGCAGCTCGCGCCTGGCCGCATCGGCCTGCGCGAAGAGCGCGTCCACGTCCATCCTGTCCGCACGCCTGCATCGGGTTGCAGGCGCGCCTGTAACAGTTAGCGTGTTGCGCCGAGTTTTTTTAAATTACACCCAAGACACACGCGCGCGAGCCCCCCCGGTGGTGGCAGAGAGAATGGAAGTGGCGGGCTGCGGCCGCTGGCGGTCGGTCGCAGCGCTTGGGAGAGCATGCGCGTGGCTGCCGGATCACATTGTCGAGCGGAGGATGGCGGTGATGTCGGGCTCGCCGCTGATCGCGCCGAGGTGCGCGTGGTTGGTGCCGCTGGGGCCCACGCGCAGGCCGCCGCTGCTGCGGCCGAGCAGGGACTGCAGCAGGTCCTCCTGCTTGACCGGGTTGGCCATGAAGGCGCCCGTGGCCGCCTTGGACGCCTCCGCCTTGACGACCTCGAGCGAGGGCGTCGTCGCCGCGCCCACGTGCGGCTCCGCCGGTGCGGGCGCCCCCTTCTCGCGCGAGGTGAGCTTGGAGAAGTTGAACTGCTCGGAGAAGAGGCCCGCCCTGGTCAGCTCGGCCTGCAGCGTCTCGAGGCCCTTCTGGCGCTCGTCGGAGAGGACCTTGTAGTCGGCGCAGTCCTTCTGCAGCTTGGCGTTGGCCGCCGTGAGGTCCTCGTTGGCCTTCATCGTCTCGGCCAGCGTGGTGGCCGCCTGCGCGCCCTGCGACGCCTGCTCGCGCAGGCGCTTGATGCCCTTGGAGGCCACGTACGAGACGGCGGCGAGCGCGCCCTGCGAGGCGATGTCGGCCTTCTCGTGGTACGTGTGGGCCCAGCCGGTGGCGCCCGTGAACACGGCCACGTCGTCCTTGAGCTGCGGGTGGTGCGCCTCCACCTCCTCGTTTACGAACTCGGACATGAAGAACTTGGCGTCGTCCTGCCAGCCGGCGATTCTGGCGCGCTCCTTGGCCTCGTACACCGCCATGCGCGCGTGGACGCGCGCCTCGGCCTCGGTCTTGGCGGCGAGGTCGGCCTTCAGGCGGTCCACCAGGTCGTCGCGGTTCTGGTCTGCGGGGGCGGTGGAGGACGCGATCTCAGCCTCGGACATACTTGTTCGTGCAGCGGAGCCTGTCCGAGTTACTACTTGGGGCTCAGGGAGGGCCATATCATTTTAGCGCATCGGGTGCATGCTTGCGCGCGCACCGGTCTTCGATTTTGAGAAGCACTCGACCGCCAGGCAGGACCGGCCGTCCATCGTGTCGATCCAGGTGCCCGGCCGTTTGCCCTCCTCGCAGATCGAAAGCTCGTCCTGGCCACGGTAGGCCACGCTGCCGTCCGCAGCCAGGATCATGGACGTGCCGAGCGAGAGGCCGCGCATCTCGCCCCTCTTGACCTGCTCGATCGCGGCCGGGTCGTCCACGTTGGCCGCGATGCGCAGCGAGCCGTCGCGCCCCTGCCAGCTCGCGAGCACGGTGCCCACCTCGTCGCCGTGGTCGTGCTCGCGAAGCAGCTTCTTGCCCTGCAGGTTGGTGCTGCTGATCTCGGCGCGCGTCAGGTCGGCGCGGTTGGCGCGGCCCCCGCGGCGCGGCGGCGGGGGGTGCGCGACGCCGCGGATGGAAAGCGACTTTGTGGTGGCCATGACGCAACCCCCGTTTAAGAACCCACGCAAACCGGCTAAATGCTACGCTTCTAGCGAGGGCGCGGTGCCGCGCCCGCTCAGGGGTTGGCCGTGGCGGCGTCCATCTGCTCCTGGGTGAACGCCTCCTCCTGCTCGCGAGGCGGGCCGTCCTCGTCGATCGCCGGCTCGGGGGCCTCGCCGTCGACCGGCGTCGGGAGGTCGACGAACTCGACGCCGCTGTAGTCCGCCTGGGGCGCGCTGGTCTTCTGCAGGTTGGTGAGGATGTCGACGCGCGTGGCCGCAAACTTGCAGCCGGAGCCCGTCTGGCCCGCGTAGAAGCCGCGCACGAGCGAGATGACCATCGCCACCGCCGCGCCGCGCTTGAGGTCGTTGACGCCGCCCTTGAGCGGGCGCGTGCACTTGTTGCCCTCGAGCAGGTGCATCTTCTGGATCTGGGGCATCTGCTTGGTCGGGTCGGTCTCGACGAAGACGCGCAGGCAGGGCTGGTAGCCCTTGTCCGGGTTGGGCGCCGTCAGCTTCGAGTTGAACTTGAGCTGGAAGAAGCCCTCGTCGATGCCGGCCTTGCCCTTCTTCTTGGCGTCCGCCGGGAAGAGCTCGTTGCGCAGCGGCTGCAGCTTCTTGACCACGTGCGCCTCGAGCGCCGCCCACTTCTCGTACTCCTCCATCGTCAGCTCGACGGCCATGCCCCACGCCGTGCCGAGCGCGTTGCCGTCGGACGTCTTGGGCGGGCCCGCCTCGAAGGGCGCGCGCGCCCAGTTGGGCAGCGCCTTGAGCGCGATCTCGAGGCGGCCGCCGTCGTAAGTCAGGCGCACGAAGCGGTCGCCCTGGCTGCCCTGCTCCACCTTGGTGCCGAACTCGAGCTTCCCAAAGTCGAGCTGCATGAGCGGCACCGGCATGCGCCGGCCGAGCTTGGGCACGGGCTCGCTGGTTGGGCCCGCCGTGGAGACGTCGCGCTTCAGGGACAGGGAGGACATCGGGTTGCTCGTCGTCGTGTTTGCATGCCCATCGCCACGGCCACAACTCGCAAGGTTGCGCTGGCGCGAAGAATGACGCGCCGACACACCCGCGTCATTCCGACGCGCCGCGCGCGCATCACTTCTTCGCCGTCGTCGGCTCGATAAGCAACTCGTTGCTGCATATGGGAAAGGGGCCACGCATGCAACCGCCCAGGCCGCCGCCGCCGCCGCCCGCAGCGGGGCCGGAGCCGCAGGCGGAGCCCAAGGCCAGCGGGCCCTTCAGCGACGAGCTCTTCGAGGTGGCCGAGGGCAACGTCATCAGCGCGGGCGCGGTCTTCGCGGCCTCGATCGTGCTGGACGCGCTCACCGCGCTGCCCACCACCGTCGTGGTCGACGTGCCCACCTCGCTGCGCACGACCGCGCTCGTGCTCACGGCGGTTGTCGCAGCGCCGCCCGTCGACGCCGATTTCCTGTTTGAGCAGCGCGGGCTCGCGGCGGTGCTGTTGGTCGTTGCGGCCTTCGCGGGGCTGCACAACGGCGGCGTGAACGCGCGCATCGCCGACGCGCTGTACTCGCTGCTGTGCGGCTGGGCGGTGCTGCTGATCTTTGGCTTCTCGGGGCCCAAGCAGGGCGAGCGCGGCTACGACCCCAAGGGCAAGCGCGAGAACGTCATCGCGCTCGCGGCGGCCTTCCTGGGCTACTCGGGCGCGCGCATCGTGCGCGGCGCGCTCTACCACCCGGGGGAGGTCACCAGCTTCTCCGCGTCGCACGACGACATCGAGGCGCGCGGCTACGCGCTGGCGGACGACCTGGTGGCCAGCACGCTCGTCTTTGGCGGCACGCTGTGCGTCTGCGCTGCGGGCATCATCCTGCTCAACCACGACGCCATCTACGAGGAGGGGTGCAAGCCGGTGGCCTCCGTGGTCGCGCAGCTCTCGGTGCTCATCTTCCTGGCCGCCTTCGTCGTGCAGATCGCCTGCTTTGCGCGCATCGACGAGATGGAGGCGCTCTTTGGCGACAGCGCGTGCGTGGGCGACATCGACGTGTGCGAGAACTCCTTCCGCGCGCGACGACTGTACACGGCCAACTCGAGCCCCGCGGCGCTGTGGGCGTGCGCGGTGGGCCTCACCATCTTCGCCTTCCCGTACGACCGCCGGTGCCGCACGCGCCGCGCCTACTTTAAGCACGCGCTCGAGGACGAGGAGGACGAGCGCGAGGGCGCCGAGGACTCGGGCAACGTGGCCATTGTCGCCTCGCTGGTGGCCATAGTGGTCGTGTGCGGCTACGCCGACTCCCTGTGGCCCGCGCTCGAGCTCCTGCTGCTCTTCCTCTCGATCCCGGCGGCGTGGTACTCGTACACGTGGATCGCGTGCGTGCTGCACGCCGCCGGCATGCTCGCCTACACGGTGGGCCGGCTCGGCAGCCCGCTCGGCTTCGACCTGGCGTACCTGACGCACTGGTCTGTCGCGGCCACGCTGCTGATTACCCTGTTGCTCGCGGTGTCCACTTTCATCAGCTGGCTGCTCTACTCGTCGTGCGTGTCGCGGGGGCGCTACATCGTGTGGCTCGAGAACGCGACGGCGCTGCTCATCGTCGCCCTCGTGTCCATCCAGCTCTTCCTGACCATCGCCTCGCTCGCCATCATCAGCGGCTACGACGGCTCGCACATGACGGCGACCAGCTTGTCACAGAGCTGGCGCTCGGCCAGCCTGCAGTGGGCCACGCAGCACAGCCTCGGGTTCTTCTTCTCGGCCGCGCTCGTGGGCGGACGCTTCGAGCCGCAGAACGAGCGCATCGCGCGGTGGTTGCTCCGCGCCGTGTGGTTTGGCGTGCCCGTCGTGCTTGCCGCGTGCTGGGCCTTTGCGCTCTTTGCGAGCGCCAGCTACGTGCCCTACGGAACCACGGGCGACGGCGCGTCCATCGCCATCGCGACCCTCGCCGCGTTGCTCCCCTGGACGCTCGCGGGCGTCGTCATGTGCTGATGCAACTTGAAGGGGACAATTTTATTGCGCGTGTCGTTAATCCATTAGCAATCTCGCGCGGAGATCCATTTGCTGTGAGAACTAAACGAGCACTCGGCCCAAGCGCAGGGTGCTCGTTTAATATTTTAATGAATTAGCGTCGCAGGGAGACTCGGGCGAATCCGGGGAGATTTCAAAAGCAACCTTTTGATCGCCAGACCCCTAATGCATTAACGATCTCGCGCGGAGATCCATTTGCTGTGAGAACTAAACGAGCACTCGGCCCAAGCGCAGGGTGCTCGTTTAATATTTTAATGAATTAGCGTCGCAGGGAGACTCGGGCGAATCCGGGGAGATTTCAAAAGCAACCTTTTGATCGCCAGACCCCTAATGCATTAACGATCTCGCCGGGAGATCCATTTGCTGTGAGAACTAAACGAGCACTCGGCCCAAGCGCAAGGTGCTCGTTTAGTTTTCTAATGAATTAGAGTAAAATTGGTGCGAGGCGTCCCCTATTTCTGAGCGGCGCGTGCGACGTGTGCTTCGAGCTCTTCGAGTGCCTGCTGCACCCCTGGGCTGTTGGCGGCGGACCCACTGTGCAGCAAGCCCTGGAGCCTCTGCACCATCTCGGCCATGGCGGAGTCGTCGCCGAGTGTGGCCTGGGTCTCGAGCTGCCCCAGGCGCGTCTTCAGGCTGCGCGCCTCCGCCGACAGGGCGGTCGCTTGGAGCGCGCGCTCTTGCTGCTGCAGGCGCTCCAGCTCTGCGGTCGCCTCCCTGTACGCGCGCTCCCCGTGTGCGTCCGCAACCTTGGGGACCGCAGGCTCGGCGCCCGCCTGCTCCCGCTCCCGCTCGTCCGCCTCCTTCTCGAATATGGCCTTGAAGGCGGCCACGTCGTCGTCGTCGCCGTACACGGCGCTGAAGGCTTCCCTGTACGCGCTGACCAGGCTCCAGATCGTCGCGCGCTCGCCGTTCTCCGGCGGGTCGCCAACGCTCCCCGCGAGACTCAGCTCGGCCTCCTCGAGCGCGGCGAGCAGCTTCTTGTACTCGGGCGTGTCGTCGTCGTCGTAGCCGATGTCGCGCAGCTCGCGCAGCAGCGCCCGCGCGTGGACCGCAGCTGCCCTGTACCGGGACTCCAACGACTCCCGAGTGGGCACAAACTTCTCAAACATGGCGCGCCACGATGTCTGGAGGTCCTTCCTGCGCGTCGTCTCGGCCTCGGGGTTGCTGGCATCGTCGTCCTGTTGCTTGGCCTGCGTTAGCTTTGCCTTCAGGTCGTCCAGCTCCCGTTCCCAGTCGCCCGTGCCCGAGTTGGCCATTTCGATCAACGCCTCGCTCTGCGCGATCTCGTGGCGCAGCGCCTGGCGCGTCTCGGAGACCGTCTCCTGCGCGGCGGTGAGCCTGTGCAGCCGTTCCTCGGACTGCGCGAGGTTGATGAAGTCGCCGTAGGTGGCTTTCTCCTCCTCGTAGCCTTTGCCGTGCAGGCCATCCAGGTGCTCCTTTGCCCGCTCCATGAAGTCCCAGAGGAACTGCGCGCACTTGATGAGCTTGTCGCCGTTCTGGTACCGCACCTTCATCGGCCCGCCGAGCCACTCCACCAACGCCTTGCGGAGCCCAAAGGCGACGTGGCGCTCCGTCCGTGGGTCGTTCTGTTGCTTCCCGGCCGGCCACTCCAGGCCGCCCTTGAAGGAGATCCACCACGCGACGGCCTTCTTGTAGCTCTTGAAGACGTCCAGGAGCAGTTGGCGCACGATCTGCATCGACTGGTTGTAGACGTCGCGGCCGCCGCTTTGGGGCTTGCCCGCCACACCCCTGGCGTACCAGGGGTTGCCATCCGTGTACTTCTTCCACGCCTCGAGGACGCCGCCGTTGAGGTCGTCGGGGTCCTCCCATTCTCTCAGCTCCTGCGTCTTGGCTTCGAACAGCTTGCTCATCTGGGTCGTGTTGGCTGGCGCCTTCTTCTCGTTGCTCCCGCTCACAACCGCGTCCCTGGAACCGTCCATGAGCGCAATCTTGCCGTAGTTGTGGCGATTGCTGTGGTGCACCACGAACGCTTCGTGCGCCGTCTTCAGCATGTTGCTCACAAACGCGATCTGCGTGTCCGTCAGCAGCGCCTCGGTGTAGTTGTAGCGCGCCGCCTCCTCGTCGTCGCTCCCCTCCGACTCGGCGATCCGCCCCCCCTCGCTGCGGTCGCCCTCGCCATCGCCTCGGCTGCGCCTGTCCGCATCGCTGCGCTTGCGCGCCTCCCCCTCCTCCTTTCGCTTCTTCCCCTCCCTCGCCTCCCACAAGTCGTTGAGCAGCTGCCTCGAGTGCGCCTCCCGCTCCGCATCGCTCTGGTCGGTCCCGACCAGTCGCTCCCATGCCTCCACCCGCTGGGTGTACACGTCCCGCCACCACTGGTCGTCGACGTCGTCGGGGGTCTTCCACGCCGACCTGTCCACGGCTGGGCGCGGCCGGGCCGCGGGCGGGTCCTCCTGCATCGGGTCCTCCTGCACCGGGTCCGCGGGCGGGTCCTCCTGCACCGGGTCGTTTTCGTCCTGGGTCCTGTCGCTTTCTCCATCCAGATCGAGGCGCTCGAGCGACTGCAGCTGCTCGTCCAGAGCGCCGGCCTCCACCACGGGCGGCAGGCCTTCCACCGGCGAGACGACGATGCCAACCTCCCAGACGTGGTGGTACTCGATCTCCCCGGCCTGCCCCTTGCCCTTGACCGCCTCGTCCTTGTCGCCGGTCCAGTTCCCCGCGTTGCCGCCCCACACGAGCAGCCTGTTAACGCCGTAGAGAAGTTTTGCGCCCTTCTTGCCTGCGTGCGCCTTCGACCCGGGCCAGCCGAGCTTGCCGTACTTCATGCGGGTCATGAACTGGGTTCTCAGCTCGCCAAACTCCTTGTGCAGCCAGGTTGCAAACGTCGCGCGCATGCTCTCGCCGTCCTCCTCCGCGAGTCCCCACTTCCCTCGCGCGCCCGCCCACTCCTTCCACTCGGCTTTCACGTGGCCCTCAACCATCGTCGTATAACTCTCCTTGGTGCTTCCCACGGTCACCTCCCTTGTGCCCTTTAGCTTGTCCCGGATCGCGGTGAGTTGCTGCGTCGCATGCGCCTTAAACCGCGCGACGATCGCGGCCATGATCGCCTCCTTGCTTGGCGCGGGGCCACTGGGGTTGGGCGGCCGCGGGGCGCGCGGCGCGCGGGCGGCAGGCAGCAGGGGCGGCGCGCCTCCTCCTCCTCGAGCCTCCGCACGGCCACCCGACTGGCGCGCCGCCTCCTCCTCCTCGAGCCTCTCCACGGCCTCCTGTTTCGCTTGCGCTTCTCCCTCGTACCTTTCGAGGTCCGCCAGCGTCCGTTGCGCCTGCTCCCTGTCGCGCTCGTCCTGCGAGGTGCTCAGCACCTCGCGAGCCTGGACGGCGCGCTCCGTGTAGTCCCGCACCCTTGCCCGTGCCAGATAGTGCTTGCGCCGCGCCTCGCGCAGCGTGTGCGTTCTTTGGAACCGCTCCATGTAGCGCAGCTCCGGCTTGGGGCAATCCTTGGGAACTGCTGGCCGCTCCCTCGATTCGACCAGTCCGAAGGGGTTGGGGTTGTCGTCCGCGTACGGCAGCGCGTCTTCCGCGTGCCCACCCGCCCACGGGACGCAGTGGCCCATGGAGGTCAGGATCGCGGTGTAGTGGTTCGTCTCGCGCCCGTCGGCGGCACCCTTCCGGAAGTCTCCGCTGTAGCAGGACGCGATGCACACCGGCCGGTGGTCGACGTCGCCATACGCGTGGCGGTGCTTGAAGTACTCGATCGGCAAGGGTTGCCCGGTCTGCCCTGGCGCGTTCATGATGTCGTAGATGTGGATGCGGCGCTTGTACACGGCGGCGATGGCGGTCCAGTCGCTCAACGTTGCCCAGTACGTGTCCCGCTTGCGTGCCGCAACGTTTGCCTTCCACTTCTTCCGGTCCGCCGCCTCGCGCTGCGCTGCGTCCGCCACCTCGCGCTGCGCTGCCTCCCTGGGGGACGCGTCGTTGGCCAGTTCCATGCTGCGCATGCTGATCACCGTGCTGTAGTTGTAGTCGGTCAAGTCGCCGTCGCCGGTGCCCACGTTGAGCCAAGCAGCCGCCCGTTCGTGCACGTCCCTGTTTGCGCGCTCGGCGTCGGTCCCTTTGACAGGTCTGCCCAGTTGCGGATCGGCCGTGACGCCATCGAGCCCGACCGACGCGACGAAGGAGAGGTAGCCGCACTTACCGCTGCCGGCGTTTTCAAACGGCGCGTTGTGCGGATCGCCCGGCAGGCCCCGTTGGTACGTCAGGTCGCGCTGCACGTGCCAGAGCAGCCGCATGCGCTCAAATTGCGAGGTTTTTGCGCGCCCGTCCTCGTTGGCCCGCATCCGCCGCACCTTCGCATCGAGGTGCTCAACGAGGGCGCGCAGCTTTGGGGTCGGCGTGTCGGGATTGGTGGTGGTGATGGCCGAGGCGAACTTGCCCGCAACCGCAAGCACCGCCTTGTACTCCGCCACAAAGTGGTTCACGATCGCGCGCTCGTCCTCGAGACGCACAAGCGCATCCGCGTCCGTCGTGGGGAGCGGCAGTATCGCCGGGCGGTCATCGCCGGACCGTGTCGGCATCCAGGGAGGGATGAGACTTTCCATGAGCTCGACGAGGACCGACACCATCGCGTCGGCCGCCTCTGGCTGCGACCAGTACCCCTCGCCAACCACGCCCTGGTCGGTGAGGTTCTTTCCAACCTGGCACAGCCGGTACTGCTCGTTCACGAGCTCCCACTGTTGCAGCATCGGGAGCGCTCGGGCTTGGCGCAGCATCAGGGTCTTCAGCTCGTCGAACGCCGTCGCAAACGCCTGCTGCGCTTGCTCCTGGTCGGCGGCGGGCGCCTTGTTGCGTAGGAGCCACAGTCCCGACAGCTCGATCTTGGCCTTGGTGTGGAGCACGCGCAGGGATTGCGCGCCCTCATCCGTCTCGACGTCGTTTTCCCCGAGGGGAAAGCCGCTGCCTGCCAGTGCGGCGTCCTCCTCGAAGAGCGCCCCTGTGGGCGACGGCGCGCAATCCATTGCCCCTTCCCACCACTAGTAGTACGGGCAACGTGCCGAGTATATTCCGGGTGTCTCGGGATTTGCCACTGTTGCTTCCCCTAGGGCGTGCAACTGCCGATTGCGCGGCGCGATCGGAACCTGCGCCTTTGCGGCGCGGGTGGGCAATCGTTTGCCCATGCCCCCCAAGCGCTCGCACGCCGATGCAAACAGCGAGGCGACGGCGTACTTTGTGGCGCTCATGTGCCGCTGGGAGCCCACAGACGCGCGCGACGGCAGCTACCACGAGCTCATCCTCGACGCGCACGAGTGGGGGGAGGCGCGCGTGCGCGCGGAGGTCTCCGCGATGCAGCTGCGCAAGCTTCCAGCGCGCAAGCGGTACAACGCGCTGTGCACCACCGCCGAGAAGTGGTACGAGACCGGCTACCGCATGTACCTGCTGCCCAACTCTCGCGACTCGCCCGACGCGCTCCGGCACCGCAAGCGCACCAACGAGGCCCTCATGCAGCAGACCGAGCCGGCGCGGCGCGACCTCGCAAGGCAGGCCGCCATCACCTGGCGCAAGAGGGCCGCCGGCTCGGCCATCTTCACCGCGGCGCTCTCGGCCGCGGAGGCCGAGACCGCCACCGCCACCGCCGCCGCCTCGCCCGCGCGCGAGCGCGCGGCCGTCTCCCCCGCCACCGCGCCGCTGCGCACGCGCGCCTTGATGGCGCGCGTGCCGCCGGCGCCGCCGGCGCCGCCCCTTCCGCCCACGCTCGGGCGCTTCCTGGAGGCGCCGACCGAGCCGCTCGCGAGCGCCCCGCACCCGAGCATCGACGCGGCCGTGGCCGAGGCCTTCCGCAACCAGCGCGTGCTCCGCGCGTGGGGCGACGAGCTCACCTGCACGGAGAAGCCCGCCTACGCGCTGCACGACGAGCTGCGGGCGCGCGGCATGGACCACGTGTACGGCTGCGCGCACGAGGACCTGGGCAGGGACGCCATGCGGCGCGCGGGCTTCCAGCGGCTGGCGGGTGGCGCGTACAACACGATCTGGGTCGTGCAGGCGGGCGCGCAGCCGTGGCTGCGCACGATCTTCTGCCCCGAGGTCGGCGACGCCCTCTGCAACGGGCACCTCGTGCTGCGCACGCCCAGGCCCAGGGCCGGCTGGCTCACCTTCGACCAGGCGGTGGGCGAGGCGTCCAACATGCTCTTCACCGCGCTGCGCGGCATCGGCCCGCGCGTGGCGCTGCTCTCGTACGCGCGCACGACGGTGGACGACTCGCAGGCCGGCGAGGAGGGCCCGCGCGCGGTCCGGTACCGGCTGTTTGCGCTGCTCGAGCGCGCGTGCGAGACGGTCGACAAGCGGTACGCGACCGAGGCCGCGCCCGTGAGCTCGGCGACGGAGTGCAAGCTGTACGCGAGGGCGCTGCTCGTGTGCGTGTACCAGTTCTCGCACGAGGGCTTCGTGCACCTGGACGGCACGCTGCGCAACTTTGTCGACGTCTACCCGCACCAACTGCTCAACCACCGCTTCGTGGAGTGGTGCGTCAAGGTGATCGACGTCGACGACAAGTCCTTCCGCCGCCTCTGCCCGGCGGCCTCCGCCGACTGGCGCGACCTCTTCCTGATCAACCTGCTCGTCGTGTTCGCCTTCCTCAAGCTGCGCCTCGGCGCCCGGTGGAACCACGAGCGGCACTGGTCGGTCGCGTCGCGCTGCGTCGCAAAGACGATGCGCACGCTCCCCAGCCGCACCACGCTGCCCGCCATCGCCTTCTGGGAGGGCCCCTTCGACCCCCACGAGGAGTTCCCGGCGCGCGACCCTCCCGAGTACACCGGGTGCACGCACAAGGCGTCCGCCCTGTTCCTGCTGCGCCAGATGCGCTACTACCTGCTGCGGCAGCCCTTTGAGCAGTGCGAGGGCAACTACCTCGACGTCGTCAGCAAGGCCGTGGCGCCGCCGCGCCAGCTGGAGAGCGCCCGGAACTGGTACGACCACACCTACCAACTGGACATGTACCCGGCGCACCGCTTCTTCCGCGACGCGCTGCAGCCGCGCGCCAACGGCAAGCCGCGCCTCTTCGCCCTCGTGCTCTACGAGTACCTCAAGACGCCCTTTGCCGACCTGCGGGACAAGTATTCGGGAGCGCTGACCCCGTCGAGCCAGCACTGGTGCTTCGGGGCGATGCTCAGCCGCGAGCGCGTGCTCGGCTTGGTGTGACGAGTGTGTTTTCAGTGTGGGTCACCGCTTTTACACACCCAACGCCAACAAGGGTGCCCCAATGGGAAACCGGTGGAGCCGCTGCCCGTGCGCGAGCAGCTCCACTCCCAGGTTGTGCCCCGCGCCGTCCACCACGATGGCCGGAATCTCGCCATGCACGCGATGTGACGCCGTAGGGCGCACGCTCACTCGCCTGCCTGTCCACCCGCGGATGAGCCTTTCCCCCGCCTCGGCGTCGTGCCCACGGCTCGGCACGTCGACGCCTCCGACGCGCACGCGCTCCTCCTGCTCGTTGGAGTCGCGGCGTACCACGATCGAGTCGCCGTCTATGGCACGCACCACGACCGCGCGAAACGGCGAGAAGCGGTCCATGCTCGTGTGCCCCGCTCCAAAGCGGGCGCAGCGTGACAAATTGCACGCATGCAGTTGCGTTAAGAGAAGGCCGTCCACGCGTGCTCACCCACCCACACACGCGTTCGTGTTGCGCTCTGACACTCACAACACCCACGCGAGCGTTCAATCCATCCCCGTCTTGTTGGCCGCGCGCTCGGCCTTGGCCTTCCGGCGCTTGTCCTGCTCCGCCCCCGAGAGGATGTGCTTGATCGGCTTGATCGCGGGCGCGTTGGAGGCAAAGGCGAAGCCGTTGCAGAGGCGCGCGAGGTCCGGGTCGGAGCGCACGGCGTTGATCACGTCCACGTTGTCCACGCGCTTGATCACCAGGTGGCCCTGCGCGTTGCGCGGGCCGTTGCGCGCGTTCTCGACGGCCTGCTTCACGATGGAGTCGATCACGACCTCCATGACGCCCGCAACGTAGAGCGGCGCGCGCGAGCTGACGTGCTTGGCTTGTCCACGGCGCAGCTCCTTGTTGAGGCGCGCGACGCTGAGCGTGACGCCGGCCTTCTCCTGCTCAAAAAAGGTGCACAAGTGAGCTCAAGTGGCCGCTTCCGGTCGCGGCGAGGGCGGTTTGTTGTGCGCGGTTGTGCGCGGTCTTGCAAGGTTTGGTGCAACGGTTCGCGCCTGGCGGGAGATCGTGGGTCCACGAGCGGAGGCACCCATTGCACAGATCGGGGCGGAGTTGGTTGCCCGGGTGCCCGCGCAACAGTCGCAAGCTTAGCGGTCTCTTGGGGTGCAACGCGTTCACTTGCGTAGCAAACACGACACACACGAACACACTCACGCCCCCAGCACGGCCGTCCTCATCATCTCGTCGGCGATCACCTGCTGCTTCGTGAGCAGCCCCTCCTCGTCGAGCTCGCGCTTGCGCTGCTTGCAGTAGTCGACGCTCGCGCGGTCGCCGCGCGTGCGCTGCCGCGACGGCCGCGGCGGCGCCACGCGCAGGCACAGCGGCTTGACCAGGTCGAGGTTGACGCGCCACGCGACGCGGTGCAGCTTGCACACCGCCAGCTTGTCCGCGCGCGTGCCGAAGGCCGCCTCGTCGCCCTCCACGTTGACGCAGCTGATCGCCTTGGACGAGCGCTGCTTCTTGGCGTTGGTCACGATGTCGGGCGCCGCCGACGGCCGGTAGATCAAGAAGGAGAAGTTCTGCGCGTAGTTGACCACGACGGCGGGGTCGCCGCTCGCGCCCTGCAGCAGCGCCAGGATCTGCTGGAAGCCCATCGGCAGCACGCCGACGACGCACGCCGTCGCCGGGCGCGCGTCGTGCAGGTCGCCCGCCTTGCCCACAAACGTGGGCGTCACGTGCTCGGCGCGCACGTGCGAGGCGGCCCGCAGGCCCGCGAGGGGGGAGGGCGCCACGGGCGGCCGCACGCCGTCGGGCGACGCGTGCAGCCACGCGCCGTTGCACACGAGCCCGTGCACCGCGGCCCACACCTCGTCGTACGTTTCCACGGGCAGGTCGAGCGAGCCGTTGGTCCTGGACAGCAGCACGAGCAGCGGGGACACGTGCACCCACGGGTTGAGGTGCTCCTGCGGGCGCGCAAAGGGCGCCCACCACGCCAAGGCGCGCGCGTGCTCCTCGCGGCTCACGAGCGCCGCGAGGGGCGCGCCGACCGGCGCCACGCCGCCGCTCTGCTGGGCGCGCATGCGCCCCGCGCACGCGGCGGGGCCCTTGGCGTTGCCGTCCACGATGGCCAGCTCGGCCATCCGGTGGCCGCTCGTGAAGATGGAGTTGAGCAGCACCGCGGCCACGGACGCGTGGTAGTGCGAGAGCCCGTGGGGCGGCGTCGCGTCGTCCTGGTAGTAGTCCTTGAGAAGGCAGTACAGCAGGTGCACGTCCCTCTCGGGCGCGTGCTCGGCGTCGGCGTGGGCGACCAGGGCGACCGAGCGCGCGAGGCGCGCGAGCGCCGCCGCCGCGCCGATCACCGAGGTCAGGAAGGGCTGCGACTGGCCGAAGATGCAGTCCTGCGGCGAGGTGATCGCCGCGCACGACACGAGCGGCTCGCGCAGGATGGCCACGTCGGCGCACGTCGCGTCCACCTGGAAGGCGCGGCCCTCGGCGCCCACGGCGTCGTCGGGGTTGCGGAAGCGCTTGGGCACGGTGGGGTCTGCGCGCGCGCGGGCACGGGCGCGTGGGCGCGGGTGCGGGTGCGGGGTCGAGTTGCGTGGCCTCACCGCTCCCCTCGCTGCAGTGCGGCGCCTGGCGCTCGGCAAAGGGCGAGAGCGGCAGGCACTGCAGCGAGTCGACCGTGCGCCGGTCCTCGACGCCGATGAGCGCGCGCGCGTGCTCGAGCGCGTCGGCGTAGTCGTCCAGATACGCGTGCAAGCCCGGAATCGTTTGATGGGGCACGCCGCGCGCCTCGCGCGGCACCGCGGCGTACTGCGCGTCCGACGTCTGCACGTAGTGGTGCACGGCCGCCTCGGCGCACCACGCGTCCACCTGCGCCTGGGCCATGAGGATCTTGCCGTGCTTCCTGCGCTAGAAACGGTCGCCGGGTGCGAGCCGAGCGCGGCACGCGCGAGCGCGCGATGCCAAAGGGGGGGGGCGCAACGAGCATGGCGGGCCAGGGCAACGGCGGCGGCTGGCCGTCGACCACCGGGAACTCGAGCGGCGGCGGCCGCTCGAACAACACCGGTGGGCCGGGCCCCTCGGGCGGCGGCCGCTCGAACAACACCGGTGGGCCGGGCCCCTCGGGCGGCGGTGGCAAGAAGTAGAGTGGCCCTAAGGGCGCACCGATTGTCCGAGGTCAGGCTCGACGCGCGCACGCCGATGCCGCCCGAGGTGCCGATGTCGAAGCCCGCACCTGCGCACGCGTGGCCGCGTAGCCGTGTGACAGTGCGCGCGTGTGAGTGCGTGAGCGGTAAGAGCCGTTTTCTCACCGTACGTGCCGCTCCATGGCGTGGTCTCAAAGGAGCGCGGCACGTTGCTCGTGCCCACGCGGTAGACCTGTCGAGCAAAAGCAAGTGGCGACCTCGCCGCACTCAAGCGGTCGTTTGAGTGATCGGTGTCTGTGTGCGCGTGTGCGTGGTTCAAAATCGCAAAGGGGTCTGCCTGGTAGAGCGTGCAGAGCAGGCGCATGTTGAGGTCGCCCACGAGGATGCGCTTGGCGCAGGCGATCGACGAGTTGACGTGCCCGGCGGTCACCGAGGCGGCCACGTCGTTGACCTCGCTCGCGCGCGCCGCGCCGCCCAGCAGCAGCGCCACGTGCTCGAAGGTCTGCTTCACCTTGTCCTCGCGCTGCTCGCGCGCGTGCAGGTCGAGCAGCTCGGGCAGGCGCACGGGCGCGTCGCCGCACACGGTGAGCTTGATCGCCACCGTGCGCAGGCTCGCGTCGCGCCGGCTCGGCAGCGGCGCCGCCGGCGCGGCGGGGTCGTCGAGGAAGTCGACGGCGCAGTCGACGATGGGCAGCAGGCTCTGCGGCCGGTCGTGCTCCTCGCACGCGGGCGTGGACAGCTCGGTGGGCGTCGCGACGCCGCAGAGGTGCCGGCACGGGTCGTTGCGGTGGCTCTTGTCCTTGAAGAGCACGCGGACCTGCTCGGTGACCTCGAGCGCGAGGGCCAGGTTGTTGGAGGGCGTCGCAAAGGGCTCGGCCACGCCGCCGAGCGACTCGGTGGACAGGATCTCGACGGTCTCGATGTCGCTCACGCCGCCGGAGTGCTTCACCCCCTCGCGCGCGGCCTCGTGCGCCTCGCGCATCCGCGCTCCGATCTCGCGCCCCGCCTTGAGCTGCGACTCGCCCACCACGAGCCGCGCGCGCATCACCAGGAAGCTGCGCGGCACGCCCGTGAGCGCCACGTCGAGCGAGCCGTCGCACGCCGCGCGCTGCGCGCGCTGCTTCACGCTGTCGAGCACGCGCTCCGCGTAGTGCTTGTTGCGCAGCGGCACCTTGCCCTCGGCGACCGCCTTGTGGTGCACGAGGCCCTCCACCACGCCCGGCACGAGCGTGCTCGACGCGTCGACGGGCGTCGCGTTGCGCACGGCCAGCGACCAGGCGACAGCGGTGTGCCCCGTCGGCTCCTGCAGCCGCTCGGGCGCGAGCGACGCCGCGTGGATGGTCGTGTTGGACGCGTCGGTCGACGAGCGCACGAGGCCCGTGTGCACGCGCAGCTTGCCCTCGGACGTGCGGCAGCGCCACGCCACGATCTTGGGCACGCGCTCCTCCGAGGTGGTGACCAACCCCGAGAGGGCCTCGGCGCTCTTGACGGCGTTGCGCGTCGAGATGTCCACCAGCAGCGCGTTGCGCTCGCTGCTGAAGCCGGGCGGCGCCTGGCCCGTGAGCGTCTGCACCGACGCCTCGTTGGCGATCGCCTTGGACTGCGTGATCATGAGCTTGAGGATGGAGGAGTACTCGGAGCTGAGCGCGGCGGCCCAGTAGTCGAGCACGCCGCCCGACACCTGCACGACCCCCGAGCACGGCGGCCGCTTGCGCTTGAGCGAGAGCGTCTGCTTGTCGCTCTTGTCCTTGGCCTCCGCCTTTGCCTGGAGCTTTTGGCGCTCCTTGACGTACTTCTCGTGCGCCTCGCTCTTCCAAGTTGGAGACTCGGCGCCCTCCCCGGCGGGCGGCGTGCCCTGCGCGGCCTCCGAGGAGCCCGGCGGCGGGGGCTTGTCCCTGAGCTTCTGCGCCACCGCCTGCTCCATGCGCGCGCGGCGCGTGACCTCCGCGCGCGCGTAGTTGGTGAAGAGGTAGGCCACGGCCACCTCGTGGTCGGTGATGGGCGAGGCGCGCACGAGCTTGCGCAGCCGCGGGTCGCTCAGCATGTGGATCAGCAGCACCCACGCCGCCCACACCGAGACGCCGTCGGTCTTGTCGCAGATCTTGACGCAGATGCTCTTGAGCGAGGTCACCTGCTGCGGCACGAGGGAGCGGATGGCGCCCATCTCCAGCTCGGCGCTGGCGAAGCCCTGCATGGTGGCGAGGAAGTTGTGGCGCGCCACGCGGATCGGCAGCGCGTGCGGCAGCAGCCGCGTCGAGCTCGTGACCACGAACACGCGCTCCGGCACCCGGCAGGCGCCGTCGACAAAGGGCGCCAGGTTGGTTGCGGTGGTGGCCCCCGGGTCGGACGCTTGGCCGAAGGCGCGCCGCGCGCAGCCGAGCGCGACGGCGACGGCCGTCGACTGCGACGCAAAGGACGCCGCCAGCTCCTGCAGGTTGTTGCGCGTCGTCTGCTGCCCGCCGCCCTGCGTCTTCTTCGGCTTGTGCACGAGGCTGGCGCGCACCGAGTTGCTGCGCATGCCGGCGGCCGCGAGCTGGAAGGACTCGAGCGGCAGCACGCTCTGGTACGTGAGGTAGCTGCTCTCGCGCGCGTTGGCGTCGATGGGCCGCTGCAGCGAGAAGACGTGCGACAGCGTCTGCGCGGGCCGCACCACCGAGCCGGAGAAGTCGCCGCGCGTGGCGGTGCGCGAGTGCTTGTTCGCAAAGACCACGACGGGCTGCCGCGCCATGCGCGCGAGGCCCTCCGACTCCAGCTTGGTCGCGAGCACGGCGGCCGCCTGCCACGCCAACTTTTGGGCCAGCTCGCTCGGCGGCGGCGAGCGCGCCGCGCGGCTCGCGCGCTTCGTGGGGGCAACGATCATGCCGGCGTCCTCGTCGTCCGAATCGTCCTCGTCGGCGGCGGGCGAGCCGCCCGCGAGCAGGAGGGCGTGTGTCGACGTGCGCATGCGGGCCGTGGGGTCGCGCCCGCGCTAACCGTTGCCGCACCAGTGACAAAGTTGCCCCCCTCCCCCCGAGACCTCCCCGAATTCGCCCGGATCTCCCTGCGACGCTAATTCATTAAAATATTAAACGAGCACCCCGCTCTTGGGCCAAGTGCTCGTTTAGTTCTCACAGCAAATGGATCTCCGCGCGAGATCGTTAATGCATTAGAGGTTCTGGGCGCAGAATGTTGCTTTTGGAATCTCCCCGAATTCGACCGGATCTCCCTGCGACGCTAATTCATTAAAATATTAAACGAGCACCTTGCTCTTGGGCCAAGTGCTCGTTTAGTTCTCACAGCAAATGGATCTCCGCGCGAGATTGCTAATGCATTAGAGGTTCTGGGCGCAGAATGTTGCTTTTGGAATCTCCCCGGATTCGCTCGGATCTCCCTGCGACGCTAATTCATTAAAATATTAAACGAGCACCTTGCTCTTGGGCCAAGTGCTCGTTTAGTTCTCACAGCAAATGGATCTCCCGGCGAGATTGCTAATGCATTAAGAACCGGGGCAAATAAATTGTCCCCACTTAGTTGCCCTGGACGGCCGCGACCGCCCGCTTCGCCTGCTCGTCCGTCGACTCGTCCGCCGACTCGTCCGCCGCCTCCAGCGCCGCCTCGGCCTGCTCCAGCGCGGTGACAAAGTCGAAGAGCATGGTCCCGCCGACTTCCTGCGACTCCCTGAGCACCCGCAACGCGCGCGCGAGGTGGAAGTTGTAGATTTCGACAAAGTCCGAAAACAGCCTGGCCTGAACCAAGTCGCCCCTCAGGCGCTCCGCCCTGTCGACCAGCGTTTGCAGCGCCGCGTACAGGTTGCCGTCCACGGGCTCTGAGGAGGGCCCCGCCGCGGCCGGAGCCGCCCCCTGGGCCGCGTCCATCCACGCCTGCGCCTCGGCGTCTTCCTTGGCGAGCCTGGCGGCCTTCTCCGCCTGCATTCGCCCCTCCGGCTCCCTGCCCATGGCCTCGGGGAACGCCACCTCCGGGGGGGCACCCTGCGCAAGCTCCCGCTCGCGCAGCGGTTGCCGGAACTTCCCCGGGTCGTCCTGCCCGTTCAACAGCGCCTGCAGGCCCTCGACCTCCTCCTGGCACCTGCGCAGCTCGGCGTCCTTCTGCGCGAGCGCAGTCTTGTCGATCACCATCTGCGCCTTCAGCGCCTCCCGAAACTGCGCGATCCACTCGTCCTTCCCCCGGAGCTGCTCCTCGAGGCCGTTGATCAAGCTCTCCGCGTCGTCCCCCGGCGGCACGACTTCCACGTCCTCGACCACCTCCCCGGCCACCACCTGCGGCGCCCGACGCGCCCGGCGCTTCCCTGGCGCGCCCGTCGGCACGATGCCGGCGCGGCGGAAGACCCCGTCGACCACGGACATGGCGCTTCCTGCTCGCACGCGTGGGCAGCTCGGCTTATGGCGGGTCGCTAGAGCAACGCAGCAGTCGCAGACCACGCGGTTGCTCGCGAGCAACCGCCATGTCGATTCGCACGCTCACCGAGGTCGTCGAGCACGTCACGATCCGCGGCACGTGCGTCTCCACCTCGTTTGCCTTTCCGTCACTGATGCACGTCTCGGTGGTGCACAAGTTCGGGTTGCCCAACCGGAACGGGGTGATCTCGTGCGACGACTGGCTCGTGTACCTGCGCTTCGACACCAAGAACGACGCGCTCGTCCACGTGTGGGCGGCGCGCATCGAGGAGGATGCGGGCTGGAGTTGCGCGATAACGTAGCGCGAGCGGGAACTGGGGAGGGCCGCAATGGCGATGCCTAGGCGTGGCCTCCCTGCTGCCGGCGCTCGCGCGGCTCTCGCTGCGCCGGCCGCGCGCGACGGGCGTCACCACACGCTCCGGCCGCTCGCACGACCGGCCGCCGACCAAGAGGCGCGTGGGCTTCGCGGCCGTCTCGCGGCTGGACGACGCGGAGGACGGCACCTGCGCCCTCTTCATCGAGGAGCTCTCTGTGGTGGAGGCCCAGCGCAGGCGAAGGATCGGGAGTGTCCTCACCAGCATCGAGTACCGTGGTGTCTAACGACGCGAGCGTGGAGCGAACGCGTCTCGAGGTTCAAGGCAGGTGGTCTTGGCTTGCACAAACGCAAGAGGTGGGTCGTTTGTGACGAGGTCGAGCTTCTGGCGGTCCGATGCAACCCATCGCGGCATGTTGCCTCCTGCATGAAAGTGTGCAGTGTTGCACGAATACGAAAGCAGCCGCCACGGTCCATTGCGAGGTTGTTCGTAATGGTACACCCGTTTCAAGTGCGGGTTCATCAAGACCATGACGCTCAATGACGACCGGGACATGATGAGATTCTCGGCACACAAGAGGGTGAGCAAGTCGTGCTTGAACGCGACGTTGCTGTGCATCTCGATGGGCACCTTTGTGGTTTTGTGCAACGCGTCCAAAACCTTTGCCA
>Ga0209666_1000190_pt1 | contig 48780 bp, 27 predicted proteins | sample SaaInlV_125m_DNA_FD_184679 | JGI IMG/M metagenome (GOLD analysis project Ga0209666, IMG submission 184679) | Marine microbial communities from expanding oxygen minimum zones in the Saanich Inlet - Saanich Inlet SI037_S3LV_10m_DNA (SPAdes)... | ecosystem: Environmental > Aquatic > Marine >...
TCTTGAACCGCCGAAAAGTGCTCGGGTTGTCGTGTCAAACTTGCACGTGCAAGTTTGACACGAGAACCCGAGCACTTTTTCGGAGTCAAGGAGTAAAGGGAACGCCCCAGAGTTAGAAAAAGATTAGAATAGTGCTCGGGTTTTTGTGTCGTGGCACCTTTGTGATTGCTGAGAAGCCCTCAAGTAGACAGCCTTGCGGTTTGTGGTGCTGCGTCAAGTATCTCACAACAAGGCCAAGCGCAGCGCCAACCATGCCCCTGCACGAGTTTCCAAAGTGCTACGACGATATCAAGGAACTCTTTGAGAGTTACGCCCAATTGGTCAAAGACAACCGACGGCTCAAGGCACTCGTCGACAGCGGTCTTGGTGGTGCCACCAAGACCAAAGGGCAGCCCAAGACCTCCAGCGGAGGATCCTCCTCCAGCAGTGGGTGGTCGACTGCTCCGTCGGTGACCGATGTCGAAAAAATGAAGTCCAAGCCCAAGCCCAAGCCCAAGCCCAAGCCCACACAAGACTCGGACGACGATTCGCCGCTGCCGCGCAAGGGCGAGCCACACGTCAATGGCAAGGGGCCCAAGACGACCGGAAAGAAGCGCCCCCCGCCCGACGACAATGAGGGCACCAAGCCGCCCAAGAAGCGGAGCGCCTACAATTTGTTCATGGGCGTGCGCAATTCCGAGTTGCAAAAGATTTTGGCTGAAAAGGGCATCAAGGTCCAAAACAACACCGATCGCAGCGAGTTGCTGACAAAGGTCGGCAAGGAGTGGCGCGAAATGCCCAATCAGGACAAGGCCGTGTGGCAGTCGAAGGCGGACAAGATGAATTCGGAACTCCTGGCCGAGTACGAGGCCAAGCATGGCAAGTGCCCTACCGTCGAGGACTCTGACGACGACTAGTGCCCGTTTCCAAGCACGCGCAGTCGCTAATCGTGTGTGTGTGTGTGTACAAGCAAGTGTGTGTGTGTGTGTGTGAGCGTGGTTGGTTGGGCACGGGTGTGGATACGTTTACAAGACAATTCGGTTTCCTGACGTCCACAAACATGAATGACACCGACTGGCTCTCGCCCGCAGTACCCCCACCACCACCGTCCCCCATCTTTCCAGAGTGGGCACCTGCGCCGTCGCAGCCACCCGAGGCTATGCAACGACTCGACATTATCGTCGACGTCTTCTTCCTCACGACCGCCGCGCTGGGATTTTTGCTGTCGTTTTGGTGCACAGGAAGTTTTTGCTTTTGTTTTAAAGAGGTCAAGGAAGACGCGGATACGCCCACACTCGAGGAGGGAGAGGAGATGGCACCAGCATTGCCACAATCACCACCATCTTCGCCACCGTTTCCATCGCCACCCACGCCTCCGGATACTAAATTCTAACCTACGCAAGGGTCGCGCAGACGCGACCCTTGCGGAGTGTGCACGAGTAGGTGTGCGTTTGCGTCTGTGTGTCTGTCACGTGTGTACGTCCGAATGAAACGATCGCTTGCCTCCACCTCAACCGTCAAAGATGACGACGACGTTCAAGGAGCCCTCTCGGGCTACCACACCTCGGACGAGACCGACGACGAAGGTTGGGACCTGGGCCCGCCGCCCTGCCGCGCCTCGGACGTGAGCGACGACGAGGGCTGGGACCTGGGCCCACCGGTCGATCAGAAACCCAAGAAGGTCGCACGCATTCCTCGTGCCGTGGTCGACGACGGCGAGGGTGGCCATCTGGTCACGGTGACCCAACACGGCAAGCGGCACCAAGTGTACGCCTCGTTCGCGGAGGCCGACGGCACGCTGCGCGGCGGCTGCCACAACCTGTGCCGCCACAAGTTTGCCGACCTGATGGCCTTTGCGCCCCTCGCCGGAGCGGCCAAGACGGCGGCCATGCACACGCGGTTTGTGGCCGCCTACAACGCGTACAAGGTGGCGTTTGCGAAAGGCGATCAGCACGACTGCGCAACTCAACGTGCCACGCTCGAGGCGCTGCGCACCGGCAAGTGCTCCACGTGCCGGGACGACCCGGGCCACCGGTCGCCGGTGGTGCTCGAGTGCAAGGAGTGGTACGACGCCAAGCGAAAGGAACTGTGCGCCCTCAACAATGGCTGCGCCAACCCCGAGTGCCCCGAGCGCGGACCGGACGTGTGGCCCATCCTCACGGCCGACCACGGCACCAACCCCAAGGCCAAGCACAAGACCACGGGCAAGCCGCTCGGTCTCGGGGACACCAGGGCGTGGCCGAGTCGCGGCGGCGTCCCGGCCATGGAAGTGGAGTTGAGGCAGATCGAGTCGTGGCCCTGCCACGTGTGCCACAGGCTGGCTCCCACGTCCAACTCGGGCAAGCGATGCCCAGACCCGGCGACCATGCCCAAAGGAAAGTGGGATGGCGCCGAACTCGAAATTAAGCAGCAGTATTTTGCGCGGCACAAGGCCACGATCAGGTATCCCAAGCAGCAATACGTGGACGCCGCCAAGCGGCGGATCGGCTGCTGTGCGGCCTGTAAGCGACCCGTGGTGCCGGGCCTCGAGCGCGGATTCGACTTTGACCACCGCGACGAGTCGACCAAGTCCAAGGGCGGGCTCTTTGGCCCGCTTGGCGGCGTTTCGGGTCTGATGACCAACTGTGTCAAGGCGACGGCGCTCGAACGGGTGCGCGAGCTGCTGGACGCCGAGATGAGTAAGTGCCAGCTGCTGTGCCGCAACTGCCACATGCGCAAGACGTGGGGCTACCCGCCGTCGACCACCGAGTTTTAGTCGTGTGTGTATGTGTGTAACTTGGTCGTGTAAGCTTGAGTCAATTCTAAAACACACACGTACACTTTCATTTGTTCTAATCATGCTCAGCGTCGAGGTTGATGCCGGCACGCTCGAGCGCGAGCGCAAACTCGTCGTGGCTCAGCTCGTGCAGCGACAGCTCCGCGCCCGTCAGCACGTTGACCATGCCGAGCTCACGCATCGCGTTTCCAAACATCTCGTCCTCCCTTCCGGCCGAGCGGCGCTGAAAAGCGGCGACACGCCCAGCACGCTTCTTTTCCCACCCGGACAGGTTGAACTTGGTGTCGGGCGATTGCCACATTTCGCGTGACATGCCGATGAGTTTACGGAACCTCGCTTGCGAGGGCTTGGACACGCGCGGGTTGGTCGCCTTCGACCATGCGCGCTGCAGCAGCTTCATCGACGCCCACAAAAATCGTGTGTCAATGTGCTCGCCCTCGATAGCCACCGGAAGCGCATTGGTGAGCGCCACGCCGTTGCCATGAGAAACGAAGACCTGGTCGGGGCCCTCAAAGCCGACATACTCGGCGCCATTGTGCTGTTTTCCAAGGAGGAGTGGATGGGTGCCGATCATGAGCATGTTGCCTGCCCCGACATCGTCGAACGCCTTCTCGCAGGTGGCGGAATTGCCGCCGGCGTCGCAGGCGGGCGACAGGCCGAGGGCAAAGACTGCCACTTCGAAGCGCGACTGGAAGTCGACGTCGGACTGCATGAACCGGACGGGCGCGTGGGGCGTGTCCTTTGCCATAGTGGGATGCACAGAGGGCGCATAGCCAAGGTGCAACAATTGGTCGCGGCTAAAGTTTTCGCCCGCCTTGAGCATGACGTTGATGGCCTTGCGCGTGTCGCCGACCGTGTCCGTGGGGTTGTTTTGGGTATCTTTGGTGAATGCGGGGACTGGCTGCCAAGGGTACATTCGTTGGTACTCCATGGCGATGCCACCCTCGTCCGTGCGCTTGAAGGCTCCCGACTGCTCGACAATGTGCTTCTCGAGCGGCACCACGAGCAGCGCCGACACGGGACGCATCGACGCGTTCGGATCGACAAGCGTCATCTCGTTGATCCCTGGTCCGTTTTTTTTGTCGCGCTCCTCGTTGGCGAGCCACACGTCGGCATACGTCGGGCTGCTGAGCTCCTTGTACCAGGCGGGCATGGGGCGTGCGTCGACGATTGGAATCTGGGGGAAGGCCTTCTTGTATTGCTTGGCATCACTGGCGCTCAGGTTGTTGGGATTCGAATACTTGCTCGGCATGGGGATGATGAAGGGCGCGTGCTCCGTGCCCTCGGCCGACAGCACTTCCGCAAAGTCATTTCGAAGCGGCGAGGCCACCAGCTCCCGTTCCACCGTTTTGAGCCACTCGCTCGAAACGCAGGCCCGCACGAGGCTGAACGGGTCGTTGGCCTGGCCCATGGACGCATCGGGCAGCTCGCTGGCGTTCTGGCGATACGGCAGCGGTGGGCCGAGCGAGGCCACGGGCACCATCATCGAGTGCCCGAGGCACAGCGGGTGGGCGCCATTGGGCTTGCCGTCGGGCGGGTAGACGAGCTGGCTCGAGTCGGCCGTGCTCGGCACCGCGTGCATCTGGACGGCGTTTTGCGCGCGAATGCGGTCGATGATCTCGTTGGGCGATGCCCCGTACTGCGTCCCGCCCATGTAGCCCCTCTTGGTCAGGGCTGTGAGCGGGTCGTCGTCCTCGGAAGGCTGGCGGATGGTGAGCACGTCACGGTACTTGTCGCTGCCCAGGATGTCGAGCTTCTCCTTGGCGTCCATTGAAAATGCTTGGTCGCCCTGTGCGTTGGTCACCAGTCCCTTTTGAATGCCGGCAATCATGCCGTAAAAAAAGGGGTCGACTTCCACGCTTTGCGTGTGCGGGTCGTGTAGCGGGTCCTTGTCCGACGCAGGCTTACCACCAAACGGCAGGGTCGTCGACTTCTTGTCGATCATCACCTTTTTGAGCGGCTGCGACGAGTAGAGCGTGTAGTCGTAGCGTTCCATTTTGGTGATGCGGTCCTCGTTTGTGAAGCGCTGCCACTTGACCTTTGCAAACTTGGACACGGCCGCCTTGGCCTTGCCCACTTGTTTTGCAAGGTCGCTATTCTTGGTCTTGTCGGCGGCCGCCCTCGCCTTGTCGGCGGCCAGCTTGGCCTTGTCGGCGGCCAGCTTGGCCGTTTCGCCAGCGCTGGCCTTTGCGAGCTTGGCCTTTTCGGCGACCGCAGCGGCCTTGGCCTTGGCCTTGTCGGCAGCGCCTGCCGCGGCCTCCCGCGCCTTTTTCACCTTTTCGCCAGCCTTGGCCATCGCCTCCTTTGCCTGCTGCTTTTTACGCTCCCACCACGCCGGTGCGCCAATGTCCACCTCGTGCTCCCAGCCGACACCCGCCAATGCGTCAATGTGCTGCACGGCAGTGATCATGTGCTCGTACATGGCAAAGGTGTCCATGTCGACGTGCCGCAGATCCACACCCTGTTCAGTCGCGTGTGCTTCGATCATTGCCCGTGCCTCCTCCACGCCCTCGGTCTCGTCCAAACGTTCTTCAGCCGCCTCTTCAGCCGCCTTGTTGGCCGCCTTGTTGGCCGCATTCTTGTCGGCACTCTCGCTCTTACGGCGCTGCCACCACTTTTTGATATTTCCCAGCGTCTTTACCAGTCCTTCGGTGTCCACCGGACGATCGGCACCTAGACGGGCCGCCAAGGCTGCCACGTACACCGCATCTTCGGCCAACCGTCCCGTGTCGATGATCTCAAACGACAACTCGTCCATGCAGGCACCGGCCACATCCTCCTCCACGGGCAAGGCGTCGCAGCGCGCACCCACAGAGCGTGCGTTAGATCGTGGCGCCAAACTGGTCCGTTGTGCCGCGCTCACGAGTGCGTCAATGTCGAGACCACCATTGGGCGCATGCGTCGGCTTTGCGTGCTGCGGGGTAAAAACGCGATCGCAACGGTCGGCATTGGAGGGCGCATCCGTAGACGCACGGATGGGAGACATTCCCGGCTTGAACCGAATAGCGTCGGAGAACAGTGGTCCAGTTGCAAGACCAAAGGCCTTGAATTGACCAGTAGTGGTCTTAAGCGCTTCCGACGTTTTGTCGGCAGCGTCGTTGCGAATTGACATGGTGACAACGCGCACAAGCACGCGCACACGCACACGCACTTGTGCGCGTGCTCTTGCGTCTTGTGGCGGTGAAGGTTGGGTAAATCACGCGACCCCTACCCAGCCACTCGATTCTCTTGAGCGACTTGCGCGTGCGCTAGTGCGCGGGGTACATGGAAACCACAAGCCAGGAGGTCCGCCAGGAAGGCGTTGCGCACCTGTCACTGCAGCAGCTGTGGATGCTAGATACTCCACAGACACGCAACCAGCGACACGAATTTTCAAAGCTGTTGGCAAACACGCGTGGACTCGACCGCAACGGAAATGGCGACACGGCTGCATTTGGTGCAACCCATTCGGAGGCCGCCGGCGTCTTTGGTTGGCTAGATCCCGACGTCGTGTGTCTGATTTTTGGACAGTTACTCAGCACGCGTGGCTATGTTCGTTCAAACAAACGCGAATTTGTAGACGACGTTTACCGAGTACCGGAGACCGAATCCATCATCGCCGCCGTCACAATCTCTTCTCGCATCGGAGACCGCGAGGCGCCGCTACCTCACAAGGACGTATTGGACGCGACCGTCCACGTGCAAGACCTCGCACAAACGTGCCGCTTCATGAATGCGTGCATTAGACTGCACGGCCACGCTCTGCTACTCGAGTTGGCGGCAGCACGCTGCACCAGGCTCGCGCCTAGCCTCTCAATTCCGTGCATGCTGCAGTGCCGCGCTCCTTTTCCCACTCCGATGCTCGCGCAATTCTTTCAAGAGGAACGGTCGCGATTCGACTTGCAAATGTTGGAGAGCGCACTGGCGTCCATGGTATCGCATTGCGGAAGCGAACACTGCCGCGCGGTCCGCTGTGCCTACAATGAGCGCCTCGCGAGAGCCGCGTACCTTGCCGAACTGAAGCGGTCCCCAATTCGTTTGGCCATACTCGAAACCAATCGACCGTGCGTCAAGGTCGTGCACGACGGGAAAAACGGAATCTTGGGAACGCATCCCAAGCGATCAGACTGTGTGATTTACACCAACGACGACGATCGTATGCACGTTATCGTGTTGTCCGACGATACTCCGCTGCAACTCGACCCTTGCACGGAGCTTCGCTGTGTGTGGCGCGTGGAACTGCCCAAGGTGCCCACTTTGCCTCCAGACACCTGCTCACTGACGCATACGCCGCCCTACCTGCCAATGGCGCCCATGCCAACCTCTTGGACCCTTTCACAACAGCCATGGCCCGTCTTGTACACGGCCATCAGCCCTTGTGGAATGTGGATTGCAATCGTACGCGCGCAACCGGGAACTCGCGAACGGTGTCACGTTCCAGACCACAACCTCAGCCTGTGGAGAGTGGGTGGAGGCAATGCGCCTCACGTCTCCTTTACATTGTGCGACGGTGCTGTCCGCGATCCGTGGTTTAGAACGGCAGTTGTCGATGCGGACGACGCCGAAGACGGCGTTGCGCGCGAGAATGCGACAATCTTGTGCTTCCACGGAACGATGTGGGCGCCGATGGATCACGCAGCGCGCCCGGATTGTTGGGAAACTGTTCAGGTCGTCAGCACAGAACTGGGCGGATCAAACATCCACACGCACATCGTCTACCAGTTTTGCATCGAAGACGGGTCGTTTAAAAACGCTCCCGTCCACCATGGGCGCTTTCCGTGGTGGTTGGGTCAGTGCGTGCATCCAGTGGGTGGCATACTCCGTCTAAATGGTAACAATGCCGTCGACACGCTGGTACACGACGCCGAGAACGAGACGGCCATACTCTCCGTTGCCGACCGTGGCTGTCCCGATTCTGTGGCCGTCTGCCTTCTTGGAGGAGCGCACGTGCGCGGCTTTCGCGTCTTGGGTGTGGCGCAGGCGGCCGTTTTAGATCTCTGCTACCACAACCGCAACAATAACGACATTACCACGATGTGTCCAGTTACCTCCATGATATCCATCAACGGCGCGCAACACCATCTGATCCCGCATCGCATCTACCTTGCACCAAGGGGAGATGTCGCCGTGGTTTTGATGGCTCGTATTGGCATGCCGGTCGGGGTGGATTACACGCTGAGAATATACGGCCGGCGAGGATCAGAACGAGTCTTCAAATGTTTGGTACGCATGGACCTCAACCTCTCCATACACCGTTTCCGAACGGACCATTCCTTGGCAAATGCGACCGCCGGCCAAGCGCCTCGGCCCTCGTGGAGACTCAATGTAACGCGTCCACCTACATCGACCGCCTTCTCGCCATGCGGACGCTTCCTGTTGCTGGGATTTTCACAGGGATTGCATGCGGTAGCACTAACCATTGCCGGACAACCGGGCGTCTCCATGCACACGGAACCACCCTCCCATGCCGATGGCGGGGTGTGCGTGGTCGACTTGTCCGAGACTTGGAAGTGCCAGCTGACAACATCGGCTTCTACATACGTCACCAATTCTATCGCATGGATTGAGTGCATGTCCAACTTGGTACCGTATCGGATGCGGTGGACACATGCCGGTATTTGGACCAACACGCGACGCGGCACTCTTTTGCTTGGTACCACCGCGTAGACACTCGCGTCCTTGGGATAAGCTCTGGCGCGCGGCATGCAAGTACACAACCCCCTCTCGCCGCCGCAGCCGACGCCCAAACACGGCCCGTCGGAAATGAACGGGGTGCCCAACCAGCAGCAGGGTAAATACCAGAAGCACCCGGCTCCTACCGGTGGGTTTGTGGCCGACGCGGACTTTCTCGTGGGTTACGACACCGAGCGCAACATCCTCGATCCGGACTACAATGCAAGCCGAATGGTGTACGAGCCGTCGCCGCTCGCGGCCGGTCCGACCCACCAGAGCTGCTCCTCGGGCTACATCACGCTCGGCTTCAACCTGGCGCTCCACGTGGCCACTGCCATCGTGACCATCGTGGCCGCTGCTGCGCACCTCCAGGACGACGGCGCCAGCAAGCACCTGACGCCGACACACCGCGAAGATTATGTGTCGTCTTGGTGCATCGTTATGATCGCTGGCGAAGTGCTTGCGGTGTTGCTGTATGTTTTGTGGTTTGGACTCGTCCGCCGCTCCTTCTCCAACCCGCTTCCGGCCATCCTTGGCGGTGGCGTCTTTTTTGCCGTCTTTGTCTGCACGCTCAAGCTCTCCTACTACCTCGAGATTGGCTCGATGGGCTACCTTGATCCCGCCGATGGCGTGCAAAAAAATGTCAACGCCCACATGCACACGCAGTACGACGGCAGCGGCTGGGCGGCGGCGGCGCTCTACCTGCAGTGCTTTGTCATCGCCTCGATCTTCTTCACCCCCGCCTCCGGAACGTATTTCAAGCTTTCCCAGATTGAGAATTCGGTGCTGCCCGTGCTGCGCCGCACGCGGTGAGTGGCCGAATGTTGCATTCACAAGGCGCACAAGTATGTACACCACGTGTTTTTGCCCGGGTAGTCATGAAGCGCCAATCAGCGTGGCGCGGAGCACTTGTTTTGGGAACACCTCCCCCCTCTGTGTAAACGCGTCTTGTGCGCGCGCGCGTGTGTGTGTGTGGTTTGATATGCTTTGTTCTCTTGTCCTATCAAGTAATGAGGACGCCTGGGTTCTTGGTCATGGACCCGTGCGCGCAGAGCGCTCGGGAAAACCAGGCAGGATCGTACGTCTTGTGCATTTCTGCCAAGAAGCTCGAGTCCAATTTTGAGCAAACATTCTTGACCCGTGGCGGATCGCTCGGAGCGTGCGCGGCCCGCGGCGAGCTCGATCTGTCGCTCTCGCACGCGGACACGTCCACGCACGTGCTCCTCACCGAGCGCCTCGACCAGACCATCGAGATTCCGATTCCGGACGCGCTCGTCACGAGCGAGATTGCGCTGACTGCACGCACGGGGTTTGCCAATGACCTCGAGACCAATGGTCAGGCCCTCGGACCCGTGCTCTTCTTGTCGGACCGCGCACGCATCAACATGACCAACTCGCGCATCGGTGCGTCCATCAACGGGTCCGTCGTGACGACGCTTTCGGGACAGGCGTCGATTTCCCTCAAGAATGTCTTCAGCGAGCCACAGAGGCTCGACGACGTGCTAACGGCCAAGGACCCAGATGCCAAGTCTGTGCTCGAGGGCGCAACGGGCTCGTCGACCATCGAGGCACAGTTGACCGGAGAGCTGCTGAAAAAGACCAAAGTGTTGGTTCCCGTCAACTTTGAGTCGATCCCTCTAATGTATTCGAATTGGGCCGCACACCAGGCCGTCGTCTCCGTCCACGAACCACGCGTCTACCGCGTCTGTGAAGACGGCACGCGGTCGGGGCCGATCTCGATCGCGTTTGTCAACGACAAGGCGATGGACGTTCAGCTGGCAAAAGTCGAGCCGCTGCTCCAGGGCATCTACGACTCAAGCTGGGAGACGGCACAAAAGGTCGTCTTCAAAAAGTCGCCGAATCTGACCAAGTCGATCATGAACGTGCCGTGTGGACTAAACGCCTCCGGGTACGCACCTGCGGCGGCGGTCAATGACACGCCGCCGGGGTACACGGACGCGACGCTCGAGGCCATCCTCAAGGCCTGCCTAAAGGTCGAGTGCACCGATGCGGAGATTGCCGACATGTCCACGCGTCTGGCGACGCCCAATCCGAAGGCGGCCATGGAGTTTGCCGATGTCATGGCCAACGCCATGTCGGCATTCTCCGCTTACACGATGCCCTACAGGATTGATGGGGCACCCACCATCGAGCCAATGGGACTCAAGATGGTCGAGGCCGAGTCGTGGCGGGCCGAGCCCGTGCGCTCAATTCTGCAGGCGGACGATTGCGACGGCTCGGCCTGCTCGGCCATCTCAGTGGTCGCGCGTGCCGCCGTCCTTGCAGAAGACCCGGAGCTGAGTCAAAAGTACCCGCACATGGCCGCACTGGGCAACTCGCTCGGTGCGCACTACGTCTTTGGCACGTGCGTGTTGGCAGCAAACGCAGGCCACGCCGATGCCGCAAACGAGCACGAGCAAAAGATTGCGGGTCATGCGATTGCCTTGGTAATCCCAAAGGTGCACTTTCTTGCGGCCCTGGACCGGGGCGCCAGTGGCAACCTCGAGGGCACGCCCGTCGTGCCGGTCGAAAAGCGCCAAGAAGCGTCGACGGCGCGATTCGCGGCGCTCTACCCATCCGACCTGCTGCTTCGCATGCAGCTCTCGGGCGAGGACGCTCCCAGCTTTACGAGCACCGAGTCGCTCGTCGCCTCGCGGTATGGCGACGTCAAGCACGGCTTTCAGCCGCTCGCACTCGAGGGCACGACGCTCGCGAGCGCGTGCATGTACAAGCACACTCTCGACGAGCGTAAAGCTCGTTCCGAATCCTACGCGCGAGACAAGATTGTCGCCACCGCGCTGGCACCCAACGTCACACGCACGCACAAGATTCTCGATTCGGGCGAACAGGGATCCCACGCCTTTTACAATTCCATGGTCGAGCTCAGCCTGAGCATGCGGCATCCGCTCTTTACGAGCGAGGCACTGCGCTCCCTTGACCTGGCGTCGCCCCATTATCGCTTTGCGCGACCACGGGAGGACCAGCCCATCGCGGTCGCCGGCGCCTCGCCCGAGGATTTGGCCACCGGAAACTGGTCGATGGTGCCGCTCTGGCAGTCGGGCGCGACCGAGGCGAGTGTGCTCGACCTGGCTCACGCCGAGGCGGCGAGCAACGTGATGCCGATGCGCGGCAAGCCGCTGGCGCTGCAGGCCTCGCAGGTCGAGAGCCTGAAGAAGAGCCTCATGCTCCTGGGCGCGTTGAAGGGCGTCCTTTCCGAGCGTGCCGAGGCCACGGGAGTGCCGGTGCACGGAACGCGACATTTGATCTCGGCGGCGGCGCTCATCGGCAACCCGGAGGCGGTCAAGGCCTTTGCCAAGACGGTGGCGAGCAACGAGGGAATCACGGGCGTGGTGAAGGGACTTGGTGACGACGAGGTCGTTTCTGGAGTGGCGGTCGACGAGCAGGACGTGGACGTCGGTCGTCTGATTGTGGTCGAGCTCAACGTTCCGCTCGCGAGCGCATGAGAACAAGACCCCTCCCTTTGAAACGGGCGAGTGTGATGGGTGCGTGTGATGGGGATGTGTGTGTGTGTGCGTGATGGGTGCGTGTGATGGGGATGTGTGTGTGCGTGTATGACGTCTATTGCAGTAATAAAAAACCCACACAATTCAAAACCGGTCCCAGGGACCCAAACACCGGTCATTCTGGTTCCCTTCGCCACCGTGGCAGTTGGCAATTTCGATCAAGTACCCGTCCCACGTCACATCGTCCAGCGCGTGCAGCGTGCCCGACCGCAGACGCCGCGCCGCCGGGTTGACGGGCCAGGTATTGACCTTGGGGTCCTTGCCGAGGATCCAGAACAAAAACGTGGGGGCGAATCGAAGCGCGAGTTCGGCGGGCTGCGGGAGGTGCAGCGAGACGAGGCTCTGCGACGGCAGGATGGCGCCAGGACCCATGGAGGTCGAAAAAAGATCCTTGGGCTTGATGTCCATTTTGCTCAGGACGCTGGCCAGCCCGTCGACGAGCCCGATTTGCCAGCGGAGAAGGTTGAGCAGCACATTGGTGCGCATGCTCGAGGCAATCTCGACATTCGGCTCCACGATGGAGATGGCGCTCAGGACGCTGGCAAAAAGCTCCAGCCCCCAGCGCTGCAGGTCCAACAACCTGCCATTGCCGTAAACTCGACGCTCGCAGAGCAGACGGTCGCAAAAAAGACGATTCTGACACAACAGACCGAGCTTGCCCGAGAGCGCTCGAAGAGGCGATTGGACCAAGAGCTCGATGCACACGCTCTGGTAGCCAAATTCGACGACGTTGGCGTCCTGCAGCTGTGGAAGTTTGTAGACGGCCAGCAAGGCGTCGCCGAGGGACTTGAACTCCATGTCGCTGAAGCGCCCGTCGAGACCGGCCATGCTGACCAAGTCCATTGCGCCCTTGAGCTTTTTGCGCGCGAGGGCGGCGTCCAAGGCGAGGTTTGTGTCTTCGTACTCGTCGCTTCGGCTGCGCACGCGGCGCGGCATGCTGGGCACGGACATGGGAATTGCACACTCACTGCTCGCGCTCGCGTGTGAGCACACTCTAGCGGCACTCGAATTTGGGGTTTTGAACGCTTGCGCGCAATGCGAAATACACACACACACACACAAGCAGATGCACACGCACACGCACACACACACACACACACACCAATCCGCGTGTGCGCTCTCAGTTTGCCACGGGTGCCGGATTCGGGTCGCCCCGTTTTTCCGAAAGGTCGCACTCGGTTGGCAACGGCGGCAGCTCGCCGCCGGCGGCGCTGATCCACCTCCGACTGGCACGGATCAAGCCCCGCCTCAGATCCATTGACACGGCATTCACGTAGGCCTCGGTGCGAATCTTCAAGGCCAGCGGCGCGGTGTCCGTGGGCGTGGCGCTGGTGGTGCTGGTGGTGCTGGTGGTGCTGGTGGTGCTGGTGGTGGCGGTGGTAGAGCAGAGGTCGATCTCGCAGTCCACATCGAGATGCGTGCCGCACAATCGCCCCGCCGTGCACATTGACGTGGCGAGCGCCATCCGCGCCGCGGCGGACACGGCGTGAATGTCGGCCTGGTCGTCTGCGGATTCGTTCGACGACTCGAGGCAGCACGAAAAGACGAGAGGTGTTTCCAAAGTCCCATTCGCAAGTGCCTCGTATGCCTGGAGCGCACAGGCGCGATGATGGGCACCGTCGGCAGTGCCAGCCGTCTGGTCGGCCACCTTCTTCAGTGAATAATAGTGCTCAAACGCTTGGACGATGGCTGCGTCATTGGCTGCGTTCAACGTTTCCGAGGTCGGGGTCGCCCTTGTCGTCTTTTGGATGGTGGACAGCGCGGCTTTGGCCTGCTGCGCCTCCAGAATTGCCTCGCCTGCACGCTGTGTGGCTGCAGTTGCCGTCTCGGCCAGTTGCAGGGTTTGCGCTTCTTTTTTGCAAAGGTCGCTGCGCAGATCGTGGATTGTAAGGTCGAGACCTTTGATGATGACGTCTGCTTCTGCACCCCTTGCCACTTCGGCATCGACGGCCGCCTCTGAGCGCTGCAGCGCGACCTTGGTCTGTTCGAGCTCCCTCTTCGTGGCGTTCATATCGTCGACACCTACCTGCGCGGCCGTTGCCACCTCCTCGGCTTCCTTGGCCTGCTCGGTTAAGAGCGCGTCGGTCTTGGCCTCCGCCTCGGCCACCATGGCCAGCGCCTCGCGTTTGATGCTCGTGGTCGCCGTCTCGGCCAGCTCCACCGCCGCCTTGGTCGCCTCGAGCTCGGTCCTGGCCTCCTCGAGCTCGGTCTGCAGCGCCGTGTGCTCCGCCGCAGCCGTCTCTTGTCCGCCACGCAGCGTCGCGAGCACCTCCTCCAAAGCGGCGGTGCGTGCCACCTCGTCCTCGTACTTTTGCTCGAGTTGAAGCGCGCCCTGGGCCTGCATTGCAAAGCGTTGCTGGTCGTAGTCGCTCACCTTGGGCATGGCCTCCATATCGACACGCAGGGCCGTCTCTCGAGCTTGCGCTTCCTTCACCTGACCGGCAAGCGCCACCATGCGTGCGTGCGACGTCGACCGCTCCGACTGCAACGCCGCGTTGCCGCGTGCGACGCTCTGTTCGGTGGTAGCCAGGCGATCCGAGCACTTTTTGAGCTTGTGTTGGAGGTCGTCAACGATGCCACTCAGGCGCAGGACCTCGGTCTGCGAGCCCTGACTGCCACCCACAATGTAGCCAGCGCGCAGCATCCGGTTCCCTGCCTCTGCCGTCGCACTCTTTGCGGGAAAGCCGCCGTTTTCCGACTGTGGTAGGCGCATCGTGGGTAGCGTAAACTTGAGACCCTGACTGCCCGTTGGCAGGGCCAACAGCGGAGCCGTCGCCTTGGGCGGGAGGCTGAGGTCAAAGTGCAGTCCGCCACCGCCCCCACCGCCCCCACCGCCGCCGCCACTCGTGGCCGTGCTGCCAGGCGTGCCCATCATTGCAAATGCAGAGGGCATTGTGGGGGACGCGGGTGCCACCGCTGTGGCTACCGCCGGTGCCGCAGTGGATGGCACCTCGTCGTCGGCGGGTTGGTCCAAAGATCCAAAAACCGTGCGCAGACTAAACCTGGTAGCCTCTTCCGCGACCTGGCGTGGTCGAATGCTCATGCGGCACGGGTCACGCTACGGCACACGGCGGTTCCAACCATTCCCCCTTGACTAGATCCTCAAACCTGACCAGGTTATGTGAATCTCGTAGGCGCCTCGTGTGCAGATCAGAGCGTCGCTAAGCACCAGTCGACATTTGCTGTACCAGCAGACACTGCTATAGAGAGTCCGTGACAGGTCCACATGGCGCTTCCGTGCGTGAACGTCGAGGAGATTGTCGCGGAGGCGAATACAGAGCTCGTCGACGAAGCGGCCAGTTTTTGCGCCTTGGGTGGCGGCGAATCTGCGGGCGTGCTTGCGCAATGGGACGATCCATCGGGCGTGCGCGTGGATCTTTTGGAGTCTAGTGACGTGTACGCGACGCTGATGGCTGGACTCGCGCGGGTCGAAACCCCTTACACCTTCAAAGGGGCCATGCCAATGCGAAACGCCCGACTGCTGGCACGAACGCTTTCGCTGGTGGCCAACACTTCGCACCGCATCGAACGAATCAACCTTCCGCCCAAGCAGGTGCGACAACAGGCACTTTTGGCACGGCTAGCCGTGCTGCCATCGATGATTTTGGTCTCTCCAAAGGGCGAGAGTTTGCAGTTGCGCGCCAAGAATGCCACAAGAATCGTCGGCTTTGGCAAGGACGCGGCCAAGGCGGCGTCGTTTGCGCAACTCGTCTCGCGTCTAGCCGCGGCCGGCGAGTGCTTGCTCCCAGGCCAAACGTCGCCCAACAAGTACGCGCTGGTGGACGAGTTGCTCTTTTTTAATGGAAATGCGGCCGAACTGCGCGGCGTCGACGTGCTACGCGATGCGCTGGGCGGCGCCGACGGCTTGCCGACGCCGTCTCTGGCATTTCTGATGCTGTACGCCGCGTGCCGGCACGGCAAGTGGAAGGGCAAGGCGCTGCTGCGGCTCACCGCCGGTTTGGCCGGCGAGGGCGCCGAGGCACTGCGCGTGGCGGGGACCGTGGCGCCGGAGCTGTACGCGGCGCTGCAACTTGCCGAAGCGCCGCAACTTCCCAAAGTGCCACAACCGTCAAAGTCGCGCGAGCGCGACGACTGTCGGGATCTTGAGGTGCAGGTGCGGAACCTACAAGCCGAGCTGCGGCAACTGGAGACCGCTCGGGATCGCGCGCAAACGGTCGAAGGCGTACCGATTGTTGTCGCTGCGGGCGTCGATACAAGAATGGAACAACGCAAAGACGTCGTTGTGGCACTTCGCGATTACCTAATGTACCGCCTGACGGATGCCGTTTCGGGCAATGTCTTGTGGGAATACCCAATTCCTGAAACGTTGGATCTCGGCACATACACCGATGCGGAGCAGGCCAAGATTGTCCTCACGCGTGGGCCACCCAACAACTTCAACCGGCTCTACGGTGTCGATGGCACGGCGGTACCTGTCAAGGACATTATAGACAAGCTTCAGTTTACTGTCTGGGGCATGGGCGCTGAACCTGGCAACAATGTAAACGAGGCCGAACAGGACATCCAACTGTTCATCAATGTGATTCAGTGGGTTTCGCGCTACGGCAATTTTGACGGGGACTTGGCCCTCACCATGGACCCAACCAAGGAGCCTTACAATGGGGGGCAACCCTTTCAAAACGCGTGGCCGGAGCTAATCGAGATGATCTTGAGTTTTGAGGACATCTTTTTTGAAGCGCGGTTTTACCAGCAGGAACAGGGAAGGAGCAACAAGCAGGCATGGGCCGACAAGTGGGACAAGTTGGGCTTCACTTTTGCGACACAATCGTTCACCGTGAACGACACTCCGGAAGAAAAGTTTCGCAAGACGGTCTTGTCGCCAGAGGATCGTGCGCAACGAATCGCGGCCATCGCCAAGGCCATCAAAGCTGCAGAGGCGGATCGGGCCAAAAAGGCAGCAGAGGGCGCACAGTTTTTGCGAAACAGGGCCTTGTTGCGCGCGCGATCCGAGCAGGGTCGCCTGGTCTACACCGCCTTTCGAGCGCTCTGGCTGCATGCAGACTGGACGCTTGAGCAGGTGGCACTGGGCGACTACGACTCGATCGAATGCCAACCAATGCCGGGTGCGTCGCCTGCATTCACCAAGGTACGCGCCAACGTGTTTGGATACACACCCGCAAACGCTGTGCGTAAGGGGTTGCTCGAGACGGTCCTGAAGACTATGCAACGACTCGAGTTGTATCAAAAGGCCAACGTTACCGTCGTTCCCGATCCCGACCCGAACAAGCAACCCATACGCCTCGTCACATGGGAGGACCGCGACAACCTTGACGAGTTGGTTGCCAATGTCGCCTTTTACCACGCATGCAATGCGGATGCGGAGGGGATGCGGCGGCACCTGGTCGAAGTCGAGGGCGTGAGCGACGACGCAGTCGAATCGCACGTGCTTTGGACCGGGCCGGCCAGTGAGGCCATCAAAACGCCGGCGTGGCGAGTGTTTTGCGAACAAAACTTCCACTTGGCGACTAATCCGCCATGGCGTTCCAGGGCCATCGATCCGGCAGTGACAGGAAAGGCCCTCTTTCCCACTGATCGTGCCGGAGAGGATCCGCTGTACGGCCACGATTTGCGCTGGCTCGCGATGGCGATGCACTATCGCATACGCTTCTTGCGAGAGGGCGCTTCCGTGTTCGCGCCGACCAAAAAGCGCAATCAACCAATCTTTCGCAAGGTTGGCAAGGATGATCAGGAAACGTATTTCACCATCGACGATTCGCGATTGGCCAATTACTATCGCGAACTATACATGCCAGCGGATGCCAACATGGAACCAGAAGGCGTGCGCATGGCCAGCACCGCGTTTCGCGAAATGTCCTTGGGTCCCGACGGCTCCATTGTGGGACTCGAAGACTTGGCGTTAGAGGCACGTCTTCGCATTCAAAGCGCCTGCGCAACTGCAAACGGTGACGAGTCCACGAAGGACTCGCCTCAACTCTACGCGGTCAAAAAGCGCCTCTTTGAGGGGCCACTCAGAGGCTTGAACCTGCCATTGACAAGCAGCGGTACGCGGAAGCAGCCGCGTCAAAACGGCAAGGTTGCGCTCGCATCCGAGTGGGCGCTTGCCTATCGCAAGCGGCGCGAAGGCCTCTTCTTTGGCTTTTTGCTCCGTCGACTCAACGAGCGCGGTGGATCCTCAGGCGTGCGCATTGACGCCCTACCCATTGAGGATGCCTGGGGCGGAGATGCGTGGAAGGTGCCCATACCGGCGGGAGTATCGCAGGAAGACCAGCGTGCAGCGCTGACACCCGAATTCAAGGACGCCTTTGTCAAGCTGCCGCACATTGGTGCTCCACCCGAGGCGCCCACTCCTCCCGTCGAGCCGGTGGCGCCGCCGCCGCCGCCGCCACTGGTGACGCCTCCACCGCCCCCGCCAGGCGCAGCGCCGCCACCACCGCCGCCGCCACCACCACCACCACCGCCACCGCCACCGCCGCCACCACCACCGCCGGGTGCAGCACCGCCACCGCCGGGCGCAGCGCCGCCTGCCAAAGGGGGCGGCGGTGGTGGTCTCATGTTTTCCGATGCCGACATCCAAGAGCAGCTTCGCAAAGCAAAGGAACGCTCCAATCTCCGTCGGGCGTCAATGCAAAAACCACCGCCTCCGCCTTCGGTGCAACCCGGTCGCCTTGGCAAGGCCCGTGCGCTCCCAGATGAGCCACCGAGCAGTACCGCGTCGCTGCTCTGCCAGGGCCTTGGCCTGTACGATCTCGATCGGGCACTGCGGTCGACATCGGTAAAGACGAGCACTGCGCTTGGAATGTGGCTTCACGCGGTGCCCATTGGCGTTGCGCTCAATCGCCCGCTTCTCGTCACGGGAATGTCGGCAGCATCGGAGTCTTCTGGGCTGGCCACGCAGCTCTTTTCCGTGATTCTCGTCGAGGACGCGCACCTGCGCGAGGCCACGCGGCGCTTGCAGCCCCAGCGGGCCACTCTGTTCGACGCCATGGAGGTCGAAGTGCGTGCGCGTGCACAGGCGCTCGACGGTGCCGCTTTGGTGGCCGCCTCGGCGTGACAACGTGTCGGGGAAAGCGAGCGTTGGTGTGTGTGTGTTGGCACAGGGTTGAGAGTGGTTTAAAAAACGACAAGTTTATATACAATACACCCCGTCTCTCACGGCCCCTCGACGCGCTTCAGGACCAATACCGTCTCACCAAAGATCGGCACGTTCACCGTGACCGTAACAGTGTTGTTCTCGCGGTCGAGACTGGCGCGTTGGATGCTTACAAAACGCCTCGACAACGTCCGCTCAAAGTCCGGATCGAGCACCACGCCGCCGCTGTAGGCGTCGGCATGCTCCGCCTTGAGCCAGCCGCTGCCGCTCAGCGATCCCCCAATCGGAGCGCCGCGCAGCGAGATCTCGGCGTGGCGCGTGCCCAGGTTGAGCGCGACGCTCGCGATCACGCCGTACATGCCACCCCTGAAGTGCTGCACCTCATCCGCAACGAGCCCCATGCGCGAGAGCAGCCCACGCACCGCGCCGCCACCTCCGGCACCACGCTCAAGCTGCGTGGATTGGGCGACGAATGCCGGCGACATCACCCACGCGGCGTGGGTGGGAGCGAGTGCGAGGACAAGCAGCAGCGAGGTCCTCGCAAACGGCATTGCGCAATTCTCGCACGCGCTAATCTCCCCGGACGCACTGCCCTGGATTAGCGCGTGTCCACTGACCACGACGCCGCATGCTGAGCCACGAGACCTTGGCGGCGATCGGCGTTGTTCGCGATCGCACGAGGCAGCACGTGTCCATTGCACTGTCTGATTTGGATTCGCTTACAATCGCCTTGGCCGCTGGCAGTGTCGAGTCCGAATCTTTGGTGGAGTACATGCACGACGGGTCGGTGCGCACAGACGTGCTGTCGGCCATGTCGCACCTGGCACTGAGCGATTCTGACTTTGTGAACCTCTACGGACGTAATGGACCCAGCGTCGGGCATGCAGAATCGGCAGGTACCAATCACCCACGGATTGCCGAATACGAAGCTTGTCCCGAGGCAAGGGAACTTCGCGGGATGCTCGAGGAGGCGCTTCTAACCACGCTTTGCGAGGACGTCCAGGGCAAGCTTTGGCGGAGCAGTGCGACGACTCGCCTTGCCGCCTTGGTGGCGCTGTGTCGCACAAGCGATGCGCAAGGGTGCCTCTCCTCCATTGTGGGAGGCATGGTCGCAACGGATGCGCGACGAGTTGATGATCTGAAGACACGCATTGAAGATGGCGGCATCGACGTCATGCTTGTGAGTCAAGGGCTGAGGGCACTCGCATCGTCCACTGTTTCTAGCTAATTCTCGAGGGTTGTTTTAAATAGAAGCGTTCATCGGCAGTTTACAAACACACACACACACACACACACACACAAAGACACACAAAGACACACAAAGACACACACAAAGAGTGTCTCAAAAAGAACAGAGTTTGGCGTGCGCTCGTTTAGATCATGTTTGTGCTGCGCAGCGTCGCGAGGCGGGTCTTGATCGTCTTCCAAACGGGCTCAAACTTTTCTGGCGACACGTAGCGAGGCGTGCCGCGTTCGCCCTTGAGCCGGTAGGCTTGCACAACTGCGGCAAACGCCTCGTCGTCTGTCCAGTATTTTGCCCACGGCGACGACTTGAACATGCGGATGATATCGGGCTGAACGAAATCCAACCAGCTGTTGATGTTGGCGTCGCGCTCCTCGATCGACCTTGGCGTATCTTCGTCGACCATCATCTCGAGTGCGGAGCGCTCCTTGTACTCGTCACAAGGCCGGGTCGACGACGACGCTGGCATCTGCTGAATGTTGGCCGTGATGATCGAATAGACGGCCTCCTCGGTGTATACCTTGTCACGCTTGTAGCGGCGCCGAAAGTCGTAGTCGTCACGCGCCACCAGAACTCGTAAGACCTGGTTCAAAAGGTCACGGCCACAGTCGCCCAGCGGGTGTGTCCTGAGCGCAATCGAAATCTGTTCCGCGTGGTGGTTTCCAATCTCGGAACGCGCCCATTTGTAGAGCGACACGTGCGTCTTCTTGACGAGTTCGATTTCGGTGTTGAGATGGACGTAGTCGGAAAACGCCAAGCCTTCCCCGAGCACCTCAATCTGCGACGCTCGTGCAATCTCGTCGTAAACAGCGAGATCGACCTCCACTGGCAGGGGGATCGTTAGCTCGCGTTCGCGCAGCTTTTTCAGATACAGGCCGTGCAGCTGGTTCACGAGCCGCGTCTTCTCGATGCTGTCGTCCATATTGCGCAACTTGGTCGCCGTTTTGAGAATCTGCACTCGGCGCTTGTTCCAGTCGTTCTTGAGCCGCGTCTTCAGGCCAGCCGACAGCTTGGTGCCCTGTCCCCACAATCGCACCGCCTCCGCCTGGGCTTGGCCGAGCATGACGTCGCCATCAATCTCGCGAGAGATCAGCAGCCCTGCTGGGGTGCTAACCGAAGGATTGGAGAGAGGATACCGACCATCGCTCGTCTTTGGAAACGCGGCGGCAATCTGATTCTGCAACTGGCTAAACCTGGACATGGCCCAGTTGATCATGTCGCGCTGCTGATCATCGCTGAGCATCACCTCCCTTCGCGGCGGATTGTCGCTTCCGCGATGACGCTGTGACAGCTGTGGCCAAAGCGGGATCGGGTACGTTCCTGGCGTCTTCTTCTCGTAACCGTCCAGGCTTTTTCGCAAGGTGTCAATCTGACTGTCGAGCAGCCGCGTCTGCTTCTCCATTGATGCCAATAACGCGAGTCTGATGGGCGAGTCAGGACGCTGCAACACCGCGTCGCGCTGCCTCTCAACGCGTTCCATTGCGGGGTTTAGCAATTTATTGATCAGCGTTGCGGTGTTGAATTTTGGAATGGTCAGGTAATCGTACTCCTCGTTTAGCATGAACACGTCGCAGCTCGGGCACTTTTTGTGCTTGTTTCGGTTGCGCTCCACGTTGGCGTAGGCGGCAATGCACTCGCGGTGGAATTGGTGGCCACACGATTCCAGCTGCTGGATGACGCGGTTCTCGGGATGCACGTCGTAAAACTCAACGGGGTTTGCCTCGATGCGCGCATTCCGTCCAAACACGCTCGATGCGTACAGGCTTGAGGGACCTCGCACACCCGATCCATCGGTCGATTGCTGGTCGCTCGTGAGCGCGTGTGCCTCCTCGAGAGCATTCTTGATTTGGTCCGCACGTGCTGGATCGTCTTCGATGAAAATTTCCACGACGACGTACGTCTCGCTCGTCTCGAGCGCACCCGTGGGTAGCTGTTTATAATCGTGCTCGTAGATTTCCGCAATGTCGACCACGCCCTCGTTTGAAAAGATTCCGCCCTGTCTCAAGGGTGGAATCTCGAGCTTAAAGTGGTGCGCGACCGCTTTGCGAAGGTGGTACCGGAAGCGGTTGAACGACGCATTCTCGCCGGTGCCCTGCATTTCGACCACGTCGCGATAGATGGGATCGGCGTTGTCTTCAAGAAATGGACCCGATATGATCGCCCCGAATCGAATCGTGCGAGTGTGGTCGCCCTCCTTGGGGCCCGCAAGAGGATAGGCACATATCAAACAGTCTGCGTCCAACCCGTCGATTCCTTCCGGATCGGGGCCTGTGGGCGATCCGGCGCCGTCCACGAGCGGACGACCCACGGGGACGCAGGCACGCGAGTGGCCTCGTAGTCCCAACATGGGAAGGGAGGTCATCGCTGGCATTCCCTCGTTTTTATCAATCAGTGATGTCTCGTGTTGGGGTTATCCAATCCTACACAAACACAACCGTAAACGTACCGGGTCAGACTCTATGTCTGAAACACAGACTCGCGCCAGGCACGCCAGTGCAGGCTGTCGAGTGGCTCACCGCAAGGCACCGGCACCCACTCTTTGCGTGCCCTGTTGCTATAGTTTGGAAACTCCGCTGCCGGAATTCGGCAAAAGAACAGCTTTGCGACATCATTTGCGATGTAAGCTTGCGCCTGGGTACCCGTGCGCTGCTCCTCGCCTTCGTCGTACCGGAGGTCGTGCAACATGTCGATGGCCACATTCTTTGGAAGCTTCCATTTCACACAAATCCGCATCGCGGGCTTCGGCTCGGCGTCTTGGAGGCGGACGGCCGTCTTTTCAACCCAGATTTCAAGATGTTCGGAGCTTGCCCAGTGGCTCACAAACGTGTTTGCAAGCGCGCTGACTGTGGCCGGCGTCAACTCGGGATGGACCAGGCGAGACGTTTGAGACTGCAGGCCATGAAGGTAGACTCCCAAATTGCGACGCAGCGTTTCATACACATGGGCATCGGCTTCCACTCGTCCAACCGGCATCGACTCAATATCGTGTCGTCCCTGATTGGGAATGTGGACATTCTTGCAGAGCATGCTCCATTGAATGTAGCGTTCCGTACTGGACTCCTTCCACTGGTGGTGGTCTTCGAGGCGGTCGATGGTGATCCTGCGATTGAAGACATCGCCATTGGTCGTTGGTGGATCCATGGCACAGTACCACTCCCGGTACTCGCTTCCCGACAGGGTCCGGATGCTTAGGCCGCTGGAAAAATCCACGTCCGTGTCGGAATGCTCGTGTGGTCGCTCGCCAATGACAATCGGAAAGTTGTATTCACTCACCCGCAGGCTACCGATCCGGAATCCAAAAATTGTCTCGTTTAGAGATTCCATCGCCCTTCTTGGGTCGGATCCGGAGACGCTGGGTTCGTTGACCAGTCTATTGAACATCTCCACCATTGGCAAAAGGAGCCAAACGGGGTTTGCGTCATCGGAAGGCGTTAGCCCGATGGACAGTTCCGCGGTGCCACCCCAGCGAATCGTTACAATTGTGGCATAGCGTATGGGATCATCACCCCTTTGAAGATGGCGATTGGCTCGGAGACTTTCGTGCTCCATGTCGATCTTGAGCATCTCGGGATTGGTCATTGCGTCCACATCTTGGGCTCTGGTCTCTGGGTTGTTGTGCCATTCTGATACCCTTCGCTCCATGGCTGGAAAGTAGCCATTCTCACAGGCCCACGCCAGATACGTACCAAAGGCGTTGCGCATGTGCGATGCCAGAGTTGCTTCCGGAATATTGAAAAAATTACCCGGGTCCCGATGCGCGGTACCGGGAGACTCGCCGTCTTCAAGGATTTGGCCCTTGATCCAAAAGCTCCAACAAAGCTCGGGACGTCCGGTGAATCCTCGTGCTTCTGGACGAAGGGCACCCACAAATCGCTCTTGTGTTTGTGGATCCGCCATGGCAACGTCTGCGGGGGTCTGTCCCGGAGGCGGCGGCGGGGGCGGCGGCTCCCTACCGCGTAAGAGCGAGTCCAAAATGTCCAAGCCTGGGTCGTGTGCAGACATTGGTACAAAAAGATGCCTCGTGTGGGGTTACAGTGTAAGAAGCAAGATTCTGCCATATCGACTACGCGCGCACACCCACAACTGCGCCCACAACACACCCACAACACACACACACACACACACACATCTCCACCGCGTTGCACACAAAAAAACACGCTCGCGTCGGGAGACGCCTATCGGTGCACTTTTGAGAGGTCGCATCGCCACGCCTCGTAAGCCGCTGGATTGTCATACTCTGGAGGCACAGTGGTTACGCTCTCTGCTGGTTCCGCGCGCCAAGTCGGCTGGTCTCCGTCTGCCATGAGGACGTTTTCAATCTCAAAGATTCTGCTCATCTCGGCGACCGTTTCCTGAAGGGATCTGGTCGACGCATCTCCGAGCAGACCCGAAGTGAGCAACGGAATGGCGTCCCGACGATTCACAATCCACCAGCAATCGACGCGGGTCATTCCCCTAATCTTGGCTCTCGGATTTGTAAAATGCGTCGTGTACAAGCACGAGAATGTGTGCCCTGCATCGCTGATCACCTGAGCATCGTCGGAGACGGCACGCACCCGCTCTCGGAAGATGCGGCGCACGTGAAGTTCGAATTCGAGTTTGTCTTCGAGTGCATTCTTGATCCAGAATCGCCAGTGCAGAATCGTTGTTTCCCTGTTGCGATTGTGGTTAAACTCGACACGCACCCTATCACGCTCCTCGTCCGTATTGTGACGATGAATCGCCTGCTGAACGACTGTTCGTCCGAGGGCGGACACGCCGATCAACCGGCACTTCCATTGGTTGTACTGGTCGCGCGACAAGCGTGGCCACAGGTTCCGCATCCAGTATTGGCGCCATCCCGAGAAGAAGCTCGGAAGGTCCTCGGCCCGTGCCCTTACCGAATCGATTCGGTGCATTTGGATGCACAGGCTTTCGTACTCGTGGATGCCACTCTGGGTCACAACGTGCCCGCTGAGGATTGGCCGAAACGCATTTTGCAAAAAGGGTTTGCCCATCATCTCTCGACCGACATTCCACTTGCACGAGACGCGGTATGTAAGTTCGAGCGATCCATCATCGTCATCGTCATCGGTGTCACCACTGCGAATGTCTTCCTGTGCATCCTCGTATACGCCAATCGACGCGGGCTCGATTTTTATGTCGAGGAATTGGCACCACGCGCGCGGATCTGGCAAGTCGTGGTACTGCGTCGAGCGAGTCCATGGCGCATTCCAAAAACTGGCCACCCACTTTCCAAACGACTCGCGAATGTACAGTTCCAAGTCGCTGCGCTCTCCCACTGTCGCAACACTCTCCTTGACATGAAAGCTCCAGTTTAGCACCGGCTCTGGTGGATCCCCGGTGATGCTCCACTGCCTCCCATTGGGATTGACGGGTGCACCCAGGCCATGAAAGGGTGGATCGTGCACAAAGGAAAATGGAACCCCCGCAAGTTGGCCAGGGAATCTCCACTTGTGCCAGCCAATGTCGGTCAGCTTTGGCATCGTGTCATTGTAGTTGGTGTCGTGTCCGGTTCCCAGATGGGGATCAACCCCGAAGACGGTGCCTTCCATCTCAAACCAGGTTTCCGCAGCGCGAGACTCGTCGTCCGGATTGTTCTGCCGGATTAGCCGAAGCGATCCATTCACCGTCTTTTCCGCCCACTCCTTGGCCTCGAACCATTCGTCCCGCGAGGTGGGTTTCCACCGGCAATCCACGCGTGTGACTGGCCACTCTTGTGGGCCTTCGTGCGCCCGCCCGAGGCCCCCTTTGAGATGATCGTGAATGGTTCGTACGAGAAAATTGCGAGGCGGAATCGTCCAAGTGGCTGGCACGTACGCGCTCCGACTTTTTCTGACCGTGCCTTCGACACCTTCCTTGACATAGGTCGCGATAAAATCGCGCGTTTCGTGACCCTTGATCCAGAGGCGCCAGTAGATGGCCTCGGTGCTTCCCTCCGTCCCGACGGCCTCGTCCATTTCCACGTCCGGGCGATCGGGTGGGTCGAGCAAGTTGCCTTTTAGTGCGGCATCGATAATGTCGAGACCCGGATCAAATTGAGACATCTTGTTCAACACACAAACGCATCTCGATTACAAAGAGTCCAATTATAGCTTATGATACAGCGAGAACGCCTCCATGTGCCCACGCCTCCATGTGCCCACGCCTCCATGTGCCCACGCATTCTCGCCACCGCCTCTCCCGCCGTCGCTCCTCGCACTATGCGTACGAATACGGCTGCCTAGGACCATTCTCATCGCCAATCTGGCCGATGCAGATGCCGTCGTGCGGGTGTCGTCGTGGCCACGCGCAGCGATGCACACGCAGCCAGCCTTCGCGGCAGGCTCGGTTGTAGGCGCGCACCGAGGGCCAGTACCCACGAGTCAGGGCGGCGCAGTGGCGCTTGTGCTCGGAGCTGTCCGACGCGTACGTGCCATCCACGCACTCCTTTGAAGTTACCTCGTCCATGAAAACGAGCGCGAGGTTGCTTGAGGCGCCGCGCAGCGCCACGAGCGTGGCGTAGCGGCCCTCGTACGTCTTGTCGCCATCGACAAACGAGAGGTCGCACCGCAATGGCCGCTTGGTGGCCATCTGCGGGATGGTGAGCTTGGAGTCGCCAAAGGTCACGCCCGGAAAGCGCGCGGCGCCGTACGACTTGCGCAGGATCGCATCGGCTGCGCGGGACCAAGGCAGGTCGCCAAGGTCAAAGGACAACACTTGCGCATTCGGGACGGACTCGAGCAGCAGCAACGCGCTGAGGCCGGCGTTGAAGCCGATTTCGCAGACGGTGGGCTTGGTCGCGCGCTTTGCAAATCGACAGGCGTGGTCGTGCATAAAGTCGACCTTTGTGTTCTCGTAGTCGACGAAATAGCGCTGAGTTGATTTTCCCGCGACGCGGTCTCCATTCCCAAAAATGCCAAACAGTCCGTGCACGTCGTATTTTGTTGCATTGCGGTCGTCGATGAGCAGCTGGCTAAGGGCGTGTGCATTGGTCAGAATCTCGGAGAGGGGTGGACAAGACACGTGCATGGTACAGCGAGGCCCGTGCCAACCACCTTCAATCCGACCGACGCCGATGGGTTAGCGTGGATTCCCACCCCGGCCCCCCCCACCCCACTTGCCCTCCCTCCCACCGTCGACACCTCCCCCTCCCCCTTTGCCTCACAACCCCCCACCGGCAGCAAAGTCCCTAGAAGTGAACGCTGAGTGCCATGCGCAGTTTTTGCGCGGTTAGCAACGGCTTGAGCTTGTTGCATGCCGCCTTGTTCAAGAGCACGTGATCTTTGGCGGTGGGCCCCGGAAACGAAAAGATTGGAAAGCCGCTTGTCTCGTGCAGGCTGCCCTTGAGCTTGTAGACGGCCACGGCGACACGAACGCCTCCGCCGAGGCGATCGCACGTGAGGTCTTGGCCATTCATGTTCCGCACATGACTCGCAACGACCAGGTCGAATTGAAGTCCATAGTCAAACCCGTCTTTGGCAAACGCAGGAATGCGCACGACGCGAGCGAGCACAAAGGCTTGCATCGCGTCGATGTCGGACGGCATTCCCGATCCCGGGCTCCGGCTTTGTGCCGTAGCGAGCTTGCCGGTAAACTTGAGAAGGCGTACCGAAACGTCGTGCTCAGCTTCGACGACGTTGGCCTCGGGAGTTCCCGCTGCATAGGTTGGAATGTGTCCCACGCGAAGCAAGCCACGTGACCAGACACCCTTTGCAATCGGAGCCAGTGTCGCGGCAACGTGCGTGTGCATCGTGAGCGGTGCACTCTTTTCGTTGCTGTGCATGTAATCCACGACAAACTGCAAAAGTGACTGAATGGCAGTTGGGGGCTGGTGACCAGCTAGGTTTGCACCCATTACAGCCATTGGACCACCGACCAGGTCGCCAAAGCACTCGTGGTCGAGTGGCGACACCTTGTGCAACGCTTGAACCGTGCGATGGTAGCAGCACGCAGCGGTACCGTTTTGGACCACTCCGTAGAATTGCTCGCACTCGGGCGAGCAAACAGGACAAATGCCACACCCGGAGCAGCGCCGTACAGTCACAACTTTTAGGCAGCAGAGGCACTGTCTTGGTTGCGCCGACGGTGGCGAGGTTGGCGATGGCGGTTCTTCCTCGTCCTCACTCTCCGAGTCTATTTCGACGTTTATTCTCATGAAATCGGTCATTAGTCAAACGGTTTTAGAACAACTTGGTCAAACGCACACGCGCACGTGCGTGTGCGTTACGGTTTACGCACACACGCTACACAAGCCGCAAGGTCAAAGACGACCCGGGTTGTCCACACCCGTTGCTGCCGTTGGGTTTTGGCGGGGACGTCAGGTATCCCATGGACAATCGGGGGGGCCGTTCCATGTCTGCCGTCTCAGCAGAAGGCACCGATGCAGAAGTGCCCCCAAACTCATAAATCGCGTCTCGTCTTCGCTTTATGACTCTCCTGGGCCATCTACGCGCTACGCCAACAGCAGTCATCGTCGAGACAAACACGATGGTGCCTCCAATCACGAGAGCGGTTCCAATAGTAAGCACTGGCATTGCCGCCCACACGCGGCGCGGCCACCGGCACCAAAGGTGTTAGCTTGCAACGCACGCGTCGGCGAGAGCGTGTCTCTGTATGTCCGCGTGCGCACACGGTCACACTCTCCCTACAAACCAACCAGGGTTCCTGAAGTTATGATCTTGCGCTAACGGGCACGCGACATAGACTGCACGACCATTTCCGTGCACCGTCGCGATACATTCAGGGAGGTTGGGTTGCATGGACGCGCCGATACGCGATGTCAAAGCAAAGCAGATGGCGCTCGAGCAACGTAGCGCCAAGGTGAACGCCATCGACGCGCAGGTGTCGCGCCTCGAACGGGCCATGCAGGAAGACAATGCTCCTCGCGGTGGCTGCTTTTCTTGGCTCTTTCGCCGACGTCCGCGCCATTCCTCGGCCTCGCTCGACCAAGCAGTCTTTGGCCACAAGGCATCAACGCCATCTTCCACCGCCTCGGATCGGCTTACGACAGCGGCCAAGTCGATGGAGGCGCACGCCGACAGTCTAGGCGAAAAGGCCGCCGCCGCTCGATCCAAGGCCAAGGCACTCATGGCCGCCGGCAAAAAGGCGGAGGCGCTTGCGTGGTTGAAAAAGGCCAAGCAGGCCGAAGCGCAGCACTCGAATGCGGTGGCGACGCACGCCGCCCTCGAGCGGCAGATCGATGTCCTCGCGGAGTCGGCGTTGCAAAGGGAGGTGGCGACGGCGCTCTCGGCATCGGTGGCGGTTGCAAAGAAGAAGACGCACGGCCTGTTGTCCAAGGCGGAGGACGCGGTCGATGCCGCGGTGGAGCTCAAGGATTTCGCCGAGGACGTCTCGCAGGCCTTTGGCGGCTTGCAGGCAGACAACTTTGACGAGGACGAGCTCCTGGACGAGCTCAACGCGCTCACGATGGAGGACGAGATCGAAGAGGCCATCGCCACGCCTGCACCTGCACCCGTTGTGGCCGTCGCCGTCGATACGAGCGCCTACCCGGCGGTACCCAAGACGACCAAGAAGCTTGAGCGCAAGTCGCTGCTGGCAGACGATGGCGCGGAGACCGGACACGCCGAAGAGTCGTTGTGACAATTCAGTCTTGTGACCAGCTAAACCAATACACCCATGCACACACACACACACACGCACCGACACACACGCACCGACACACACGCACCGACACACATGCAAACCGCCGCTTGGGTTCTAAGCGTTGCCCATGATTCGCCTCGCCTCCTCTGCATCAACGTCCATCAACGCTGCTGGATCAAAGTCCTCCCAGCCATCGCCGTCCTCTTCGACCTCATTCGCGCCATCGTTATGGACCAGGCGATCAAACTCGTCGGCGTCAACCTCTTCGACGTCATCGTCGTCGTGATTATCGCGCGCCTCGTCTTCGTCGTCGCTGTTGACATCGTCGGTGTCTTTGCGCTCGAGCAAAACCAACCATTTCGCCGGATGACCCACGCGGCCATCGGCATCGGACGAGGACGCCGCTCCGGTGATCCCGCGTCCCGTGGGAATGTAGATCCGAAACTGGGGTCGCATGATGCGTCCGATGGCCTGCACGACCGTCGCCGGTTTCAGCATGCTGCTGGACATCTTGTCGAGAATGATCAAGTCGGCGGTCCACAGGTCAAGACCCTCGAGACTGAGCGACCGGTCGTTGGTGTTGATCAGTAGGATGCGGTTGGAGTCGTCCTCGGTAGTAAACTTTTTTATCGTTTCGGTGGCCTTGGCCGTGATGGCGTCGACGCTGGTCAGCAGGTTGGGAAGGCTCGTGTTGAGAGTCGTTCGCGTCTGTCGAGTGGCTTGGTTTTCGTTGCCGTCGCACGCAAACGCTAGTAGAATGCGTGCGCCCTTGGGCTTGTACCGAAGAAAGGTCCGGATCGTGTCCACGACCGCCTTCATGGATCCGGAATACGTCTTGTCGGCCGAGGACATTCGGTCGAGTGTTTCCACCAGCTTTGGTTCGTCGTCGACCATGGGCGTGTTGTCCACCGCCTCTTCCTCCTTGCTGGAGGGCTTGGGCTTTGGCACATTCTCGATGGCCTCGACCATCTGCCTGACGTTCATGATTCCATTTAGGGGCTGGTTGCACATTGGGCAATTGTTGCCTAGACGATGCCGCTCCCGATTGTCAAACGGGTTGGTGCAGCAGGGAAGAATGGCCACGTGCTCGGGTGGAATCTCCTCGAGCGAAATGGGACACTCGAGTGGCTCGTCGGGGGAGACGGCAGCTGCCAACGTTGTGAACATGCGCGTCGTGGCATTGTAAGCCCTGCGCTTGGCTTCAATTTCGTGCCAGTATTGCTCTTGCTCGCGCGTCAGGCGCACAGGCGGGTTCTGTGGCGGCGGCCTTTGCGGCAGCTCGGCAATCTGGCTCGAGGCATACGCCTCGGCCGCCTTTAGGCGATCGTAAATGGTGCCACCCGACGCCCCTTCCTCGATTGGGTTTTGCACGCCCGTTGGCTGTTCGAGAATGCGGGTGCCAAGGATGTGCTGGCACTTGTTCATCAGATTGTCCTGTTCTTCGTTTGAAAGCATCTGGTCCAGGCCGACGTTGGAGAGCACCGTCTTGAGCAGAGAGTCGATGCCGGTGATGGTCAGGTCCGACTTTAGCAGCCTCCCGGACATGGACTGCACGCGAATCTTCAGGCCGATGCGTTTGAGGCCACAGGGCATCACATCGGCCATGCCCTTGCCAACGAGGTAGCGCAGCCAGTCGGGAAGCGAGAGCATGTGGAAGATGGCGGCGTGCTCGGTGTTGTTGCTGTCGTAAGATTGGTTGTTTAGTGCCACACGCAGCGGGTGGCGAACCTGCGACTGCGTGGTCTTGGTTAGCCGCTCCACCGTGGCCTGTAGAATGAGATTGGAGATTGGCTTCGACTCGAGTGCCCACGACTTGGGATCCGTAGTGCTAGTGCCCTCGTCAAAAATGCGGCACGGAAACCAAATGTGCGGGTCGGAGCGAAGGGTCTGGTATGCCGAGTCGGTCTTGGCGGGGACGAGCCACAGAATGGCCCTGTCTGTCGCACGCGACTGGCGGTCGGCCTCGCGCATCGTGCGTCGCACGCCCTCTTGTCCGTTTTCGCCGACTCCGGCACGCTTGAGGACACCCAGGCCTTCCCAGAGTTCAAACCCAAACCCCTTTTCAAAGCACATGGCCTTGTTGACCATCTCTGCCGTGTGTCGCCACTGTGCCATCAAGGCAGACGGCACAAAGGCGATGACGACGCGTGCCAGCCTCTGAGTCGTCAGTCGAGGGCATCGGGTGAGTCCGAGGCCTTCGACGGTCGAATTGGACCACATGGACTCCCGCCACGTTTCCTGCATGTTTTTCCAGAGATCGGGATCGCACACCTCGGTCATCGCCATGGTGATTCCGATGACGGTCTTGCCATTGCCGGTGGCGAGGTTGACAAGCGAGACGTTGGGACGCATCATCGGCGGTAGGCCCACGGTAGCGGCAGCCTTGGATGGGTCCTTGGTCCGACGCACCGAGGCGTGGATCTCGGACGAGTAACGCTGGAGGTAGAGTCCGATGGCCAGTCGCTGCTCGGGACGCAGTGCGTAGTCCTCGGTCTCGCGGATGACGGGCTTTAGAATTGCGTCCATGTTCTTGTACGCGTGCTCAAACGTGACCTGGTCCTTGTTTGAAAGCCGAACGAATGGCGTCACGTGGCGTCCCGCCGACGGGACGCCGCCGAGCGTCGCTAGCTGGCTGTCGTGGTGCTGCATCTGGGCAAAGAGCGAGTAGGGGATGAACCGCTCTTCGGTGTCCAGCAAATCCTCGATGGACTTGTACGAGGTTGCCGTGCGCGTTCCGTCGGCGTCGCGCCACTGGGGAAGCTCGATGCTGCCCTCGTAGGCGAGCGCATCTTGCTTGGCCGAAGCATTCATTTCCGGCCGCATTTGGTCCATTTTGGACAACAGGTACCGTGCGGTTTCGCTGTCGGCGGTCCGGCCCAGGTGAGCGGGGGCCATTGAGACGCCCGTCGCCGATTTGCCCTGAAGCAGGTACATGGACCGAGCGCTCAGCGACTTGGAGTTCGACTTCAGATTGGACGTAGATGGACCAGTTTTGGGACGCTTGATCACTGGCGCGACACCAGCACCATTATCACTGTCACTGTTGTCCGAATCGGTCGACAAATCGGTGGACGTGGGCTTGCTTTGGGGTGCACCCAAGAGGCGTTTTTTGGAGGCGGTGCTCATGGCAGGAGTTGTGGTTTGACAAGTCCAGGAGCCACACGCCGCAAGTGCGCAGACGCAAAACCCGAGCACCAAATTTGTAACATGTCAGATTTTCCAAAGATGGCAAGTGGAGTCGGCCTTGCGGGGTGTGGGCCGATTCGTGTGCAAGCCACACTCGGTGCCAGCCGCCCAGTCCCCATCTCCGCACCCTCTACGACCGATGGCCGATCCCGTTGTCCAACCCGATGCATGCACCACGCTCACTGCGACGTCCGCATTGGACGTTTGGTCGGAGCACCTGGCCAAAAACTCCAACAACTTCTTCTGCGGCAACCCCGATTGCATCCAATTGTACGACCGCAAGAAGACCAAAACGGCCGGTAGCGAGTCGATCACGTTTGAAAAGAAGGAGGATGTCTGCACCATCGAGGTTAGTGTCAACGGCAAGATGGAGGAACGGTACCGTTTTTCAGAGGACGACCAAATCTTTGCCGCGTCCCGCGGCTCCGTCTGCCCCGAGACGGGAACGCCAGTCGTCGAGACGACCCACGTCGTCTGCGGCAAGTGCATGCGCGCTGGTGCGCACGTTGGCATCGACGGCGTCTGCCGTGCCGCCGCCGCCGAGGCCGTCGCCGACGTGGACCCATCGACCCTTCCGCGTGCCGACACGTCGGGCGTGCGCATCACCTCGCTCGAGACGTTGAACGCCAACTCGTACACCGAGATCTCCAAGTTGGACCATCTGCGCGAGGAGGCGGCACAGGAGATCCGCGGCGCCGAGCGCGACGGTGGCGCGGCACAGCGCAAGGCGATTCTCGCAGAGCGCAGGGCCAAGGTCGAGGCCAAACGCGCGGAGGTGACCAAGTCTGTCGAGGACAAGACCACGGCCAAGAAGGAGCTCAAGGAGGCCCAAGAGCTCCTTGGTCACCTCGAGCAGGGATTCGATCCCGACACCAAGCCAGAGGAGGAGCCCGAGATGGTCGATGGCGAGGACCTCGACGAGGCAATCGCATTCTACGCGTTGCACGAGAACAATGTCGGCAAGCTTCGCGGCGAGTACCCAAAGTCTGCCCTCGCTCTCTTTGGCGAGCCTCCCAGCGAGGAGCGCGTCCAAACCCAGCGGAACGCGGTCAGGGAGCTCGAGAAGACCGTAAAGGACGCGCGGAATGCCTTTGCGTTGGTCAAAAAGGACTTTGAGGACGCCGAAAAGCAGGTCCGGCAAGAGGTTATGGACTACGACGACAATCAGGCAGAGGCGGTCGCCGACAAGCGCGCAAAGCCCAACGCGGGAGGCAAGAAGCGCAAGAAGCGCGAGGACATGACGCCCGGCGAGCTGGCGGCCGACGACGTGCGGCGAGCCAACGAGGCCGAGAAGAATCGCAAGAAGCGTGCCGAGGTGAAGGAGAAGTGCGATGGCTACGATGCGATGAAGAAGGAGTACGTCAAGTACAAGAAGTGCCAGCAGAGCCTGACCGACGAGCAGGAGAGGAATTCCGTGCTCAACGAGCGCTACGAAAAGAACAAGCGCAGGTTTGCCGACTTTTTCGAGACTCAGTCGGAAAGGGTCAAGGTGGAGTGGAGCGCCTTCAAGAAGCAGCGTCGTTCCAAGGAGGCCGAGGAGCGTGTGGCGGCGGAAAAGGCGGCGGCCGAGGAGGCACGCAAGGCGGCCGAGGAGGAGGAGGGCGCCGGCAGCGAGCCCGAGGAGGGGGAGGAGGACAACGAGGAGGACGACGACAACGACGAGGTAAACAACGCGGGAGAGGAGATGGACGCGGAAGCGTAAACTCGCACGCCCCAGCGCTCCCTCTCTCGCCCGAGGACAACCCATGCTACGTTTGCGTGTGTGAATGCGCGTGTGTGTGAATGTGTGAATGTGAATGCGTGTGAATGCGTGCGTGAATGCGTGCGTGAATGCGTGTGAATGCGTGTGTCAGCCTCGACTAAATTAAGCAACGCAAGTCGAGCGTCTAACATGAAAATAACCACATGCAGCCACGCTTCACCTTTCGCACGCTGCCACTGGCGGGGCGAGCAAAGGACAAGAACCCCACGCCCACCACCGGCGCACCACGCGACGAGAGCAACGAACTCCAGGCACTGATCAATGGCGACTTTTCGACGGTGAGCGCGGTCGCGCCCGAGCTGCGATTTCAGGCCATCGGCAGCTGCCCCGTGCCGCTGCGCGCGTCCGTCCTTCGCGTGGTCCTGTTCAAGCTCTTGGGCACCGGCGTGTTTGCGGCGCTCGTGGCCGCCGGCAGCTCGGACCCCTTTGTGGCCAAGACGTGCGGCCTCGCCGCCGCCATCAATGCCGTCGCCGTGGTCCACTACGCATTCAGTGCGCCAAGTCCAATTCCATGCACCTGCATTTTGTTGTTGACGCGTTTGCTGTGTGCGTGCGTGCGCAGTTTGGAAGATCCGTTTGCAGGCGCTCAACGTCAAACCGCTGACGGCGTGGATGGTGGGGCTCGGTCGCGCCACGGATGCAGAGGGCTACGATGCGCAGGTCTACGACAATAGCTCCAAGCTCTACGCGCAGGAAATCGCGGTTGATTCACTTCGACACAGTGACTGGACCGTGACGGTACGCTACGCATGTACCCATTTGAACCTTTTATTCGCTGTTGATGACATTCCAAAATGTTTGTTTTTGCGCAGTTGGTCCTCATGAAACTCGTCGAGCACTCCATTGCCGACCGGGCGCAGCCCAGCGACCACCGCCTCCTCTCCACGCACGTCTCGGCCTTTTTGCAGACCATCATCATCTTTTTAGGCTCCATCGCCCGATTTTTCCTCAACGATTTGCGCGCTCCCGAACATCGCCGCAGGGTTTCGCACCGCGGCTGCAGCGTCTTCCTTGGCATTCTCGCCTACCTCGGTGCCACGGCCATCTGGGTCCTGACCACCGTCGATCTCTTGATGCACGTGGGTCTCCCCCAGGACAAGACGAGCGACCACGCCATGGAGGACGCCTACGTCCTGTGGGCGCTCGCCATCGTCCAAGTCGGCTACCCGGTCATCTCCTTGCTGCAGGTTGTCTGGCTCAACTGCTGGTCGCGAGATCTCAAGCCGGGGAATTCGGCAAACGTCATGCCCTCGGACCAAACCGATCCGCTCCTCAGCGTGTTGAAGGACTTGGGATACGGAGTCCTCGACTCGATCTGCAAGGGTGGGTTGACCCTGTTTGTGGCGCTCAGAGCCAGTCGGTGATCCAAATAAAAAAGTTTATTCTTAGTCACACAAGTGCACGCCTTCTAGGCCCCGACCCGGTTGCGCGGGACGCGCGCGAGCTTGAACTGGTCCGAGACAAAATCGAGCCATTTGACCGCAACGTCGACGATCGTGTCGTACAGCTGCTGCGACGTCATTCCGCACTGGACGTCGATGGCCGGCGGAATGTTTAGCCGCTCCATCAGACGCCGGGTGGGAACAAACCCGCTCCGGTCGAGCAGCCGAATCGCGACGCGGTAATGCTTGCGATTGGGCGTCGCCTTGCTCTGTTCACCGTCGCCCTCGTAGCCGTCGTTGCTCGCGCTCCGGTCGACCCAGGACCCTGAAGGGTTGAAGGTGTAACCAATAAACAGCAGCTCCATCTTGTCGTCGAGACGTCCCTCGGAGTTGATGCCCGTGAACTTCTTGGAGAGCGTAAACTCCTCAAAGCCGTGACACATGCGCATCAGTGGAGTAAAGGTTTGGACGAGCTCGTACACAATGTCCGCGTAGCGCTGCGTGCCAAAGTAGTTGCGCTTCGCTTCGCTCTCCTCGGCATTGCGCGAGAGCTGGCGCTTGAGCGCACGCGGGTCGAGCCGGTGCATCGACGGTGTATCCACGTCCATCCTGGACGACATTTTGTAGGGGGCGTTTGCTCACACTCTTTTTGACCCTGCACACGACGCGTTATCCTTGTTACACACGCACACACACACACACCGACGCACACGCGTGTGTGTTTGTCTGCGCGTGCGCCTTGCTCGACGACTACGCAAGTCCGAAAATGTTGCGGTAGAGGTAGCGATTGTCCACTGTGCCCGGAATGATCTCGCCAGGCTCAATCTCCTCAAACCCCTGCGACTTCCAAAACTGGATCGCATCAGGGATGGCCTCGAGCTTCGCAAAGCACCACCTCTGGATCACGCTTCGAGCCAGGGCCATCCTGTTGTCGTAGCTCTGCGCCGACGCGGGACCGAGGGTGTCAAAGTCGCCGGCCCAGTTTTCGGCCGCATAAGCCCTCGCCGCCAGCTCGACGTACGTGTTGAGAATGCAGCTCTCGAGGCCCTCGAGGAGCGCCTTGCCGGCGCCCCGCGGCCGCTCGCGTATGTTGGGATTGTGAGGGTGTCGATTTGCCGTGCACGCCCACTCGAAGTAAGTGACCATCCCCTGGACCTTGTCCATTTGCGCAAAGCGATTTTTCGCAATCGTCATTCCAGGCGCATTCATCAGCCCAGGCGCCTTGGGTCGTTGGAGGCCCGCCGCGTTGGGGTTGAGCACCTTGGTCGTGGCATACGCTCGGAGCGCCCTAACCCACTCCTCGGACGACTTGGTCGTGCGATCGGTCGTATGCGCGTGCTCGTGTCCCAGCACCAGCGCACCCACCAGGTTGTTGTAGCCGTTTAACACGAAGACCACGTCACGGCCCCTGTTGATGCCGTCGCGAATGAAGGCGATCGCTCCCAGCGAAATGCACGTCTCGCAGAGGCCGCCCGGTTCCTCAAACTTCTCCTTGAGCTCCGCACGGTCCGGCAAAAGGGGACTGGAAACACCCTGTTCATCAAGCGCAGTGTTGCTGCCGACGGGGATCACTCCCCATGTGTAGTCCTCGGCCCGGTCGTCGACCTGGCTCGGTGTGCGTTGGGGGCGGACGTATGGTGAAGACCGATTCTGAGAGCGCGGGCCGCGGACTGGTGGGCCGGTCCACGCGTCCTCATTTGCCGGCGCATTTTTCAGCGAGAGGGCCGATAGGTTTGGCAGATCAGGCATCACGGGTGGACCATACTCAATAGAGTGTTTACAAAATCTCGCTTATGTCAAAGAAAGACACACACGCACACGCGCTCTCTAGTGCACGGTCAGGGTCCAGCCGGCCTCCACGGCCTTGGAGGCATAGTGCGCCAGGTGCTTTCCGCCCTCCTTGGAGTGGTAGTAGAGCACGTGCAAGATCGGCGCGTGCGTCTGCAGCGTGGCGATGGCCTCGGCGTCCAGGTGCGCGTACGAGTTGACCAGGTCCGCCAGCACACGGACGCGGTCCTCGAGCTTGACCTTGGCCTTGTCGTAGGCGCTGGGGTTGAAGCGGATGGTGACGACGGGGACCATGTACCCGTCAACGCGGCCAGCGGAGCCGGTCGCGGCGCCCTCGTGCTTGACCTTTTCTTGCACCGCCTGAAAGGTGTCCTCGACCTTGCCCGACTCGCACTCGGGCTCGCGGTCGCCGTGGGAGTGCTCGTCGACCTCGACGGCGAGCGCCATGACCGCGCGGCCGCGCTCGTCGCGCAGCACCCAGAGCGCATCGGGGAAGCGGTTGGTGGTGGTGTCGCACTCGCGACGGCGCTTCTTGGCGCTGGAGGTGCCCAGTCCACCCCCTTTGCGCTCGTCGCGCTGGTCGGGCGGAAACGGCGTCGTGCCGTCGGCGTAGGTGATCAGGGGCAGCAGCTGCTCGAAGACGACGTCTTCCCAGCGCTGCGACTTGGTGGGGCCGTCGTGGCCATTGGCGGCGGCCTCGGCCTTGAGCCGCGTCTCGCACGCGGGGCACAGCCCGTTTCCAATCGGCGGCTGCCGCCTTGGAGCGAGGTGCGTGGTCTTGCAGTAAGTGCAATAGGTCTTGCCCGTCGCCTCGCCCGCCTTGAAGCCGCCACCGTGGCGGTTGCAGTGCTTGCCGTCCGTTGAGACCTTGTTGGTACACGGGGCGCCCGAGTCGAGGTTTGCAATGCAGCACGGGAAAAAGGCAAACCCGCCCGGCCTGTACTTGTCGGCCACGCGCACGAGGCGCGTGGGACCGAAGGCCTTGGACTCGCCATTTCGCTTCTCGCCCCCGTACCGCTTCTCGCCATAGTAGGCCGTCTCCGGCTCGGCGTCGGCCGGGCGCTTGGGCCGCAGCGGCAGCCCGCGCGTATGCTCAAGCTCCTGGGCCATGGCGTGCAGCTTGGCGGCGATGGCGGCGTCGATTTGGGCCAGCTTGGCCGCACACGCGTCGGCACAGGCCTGCTCGTCGGCAAAGCAACCGACGTGGATCTGCTTGGCCGCCTTGCCGACGCGGACGCTCCGGTCCTGCACGTAGCCTCGCCACGTGGACCTTTGTTCGTGCCAGTGGACGCCCGGGTGGTCCGAGTGCGGAATCCCGGGCTTGCGAACGGGTGGCATGCTCAAAGGGACGTTCTTGGACACACACACACGCTCACGCACCTCCCGCAAGGGTACCGACACACACAAGACACAACTTGTCGTTTGCTCAATCCTCCTTGGGCGCTTTGGGCGCCGCCTTGAGCCCATTGTCCGATTCGATACGCGCATGGTAGAGCACGTGCGGGGTTTCGGGCGACAAGTCGACCAAGTAGAACAAAAATCCGCGATCGAAGCGCAAGACTTCCGTTGGTGCGGGCTCGTCGGCGCCGAGCGAGCGGAAGGCGATCACGGCGGTCGCTGCCGCCGCCTCAAAGGACGTCTCGTCGACCTTTATGTAGGTCGCGTGGACCACCTTGGAAACGCACATCGGGTCCATCTTGAATTCGCCCTCGGTCTTAACCTCGGTGATGTAGCGCAGGTCGTTCATGAGCGGCTCGGGCAGCTCCTTGCCGCAGATGTCGGTCAGGTCGAAGGGGGCCATCTTGCGCTCAATCCTCGGGAGCTGCACCTTCTTTTGCACGTCGGGCAGGGACTGGTTGTAGGGCGTGGCCACGAGCGCCTCGAGCGTGTCAATCGACTCGACAAACTCCGCCGCCGCCTCGTTCATTGCTTTCTTGGACGTCTGCTTCGTCTCCTTGGTCACATCGTCGGCATTGGGGAGCACGGCCACGAGCTTGATGTTGGACTCCCCGCCCTTTGAGGTGGTGGTGGCGAGGATGGTGGCTTCGAACGAGTCGCCCTTGAAAGTCAGTGCGTTGCGCGTAACCTCCTTTTGTCGCATCATGTGGCAGGTGCCACTCTCGCCGCCTTCGGTGCCGTGGAAGGCGACATCCTCCTCGGTGTCGTTCTTGAACGGAGACGACAATTTGCCTTGGATGAATTCGGCCGCCAGCGCCACGAGCTGCAGCCGCGGGTCCTCGAGATCGCTGCCTTTGACAATCTCGGGAATCTTCTCGTGGGTCGCCTTGTTGCAGTCCGCGTTGATCAAATCAGCCATTGCGTCGGCCCCGTCGGTGGCCTTGAGCGTTTGGATCTTGACGTCGCCAATCTCCTTGGCCGTCCTGGTGGCGGTGTCGCTCAGACGGACCAGATCTCCGTTGCTCGTGACGTCCTTCACGTAGAGCGCGAGGAAACGGCCGACGTATTTGAACCAGTCTTCGTTTTTTGGAAAGTAATCCATGAATGCGGGACGCTCGGCGTGGCCGGCGGCGACCATCTTGGCCAGCATGTAAAAAACGGCCATCACATTGCGCACGCCGATCGCGTCGGTGTCTGACGCCCAATGCTGAGAAAACTTGGTGGTGGCATTCCAGAGTTTGCGATTGTCTGCGACCGTGACAATGTCCATCGCAACGGCCTCGGGTTCGTCGACCGACTTGGTCTTCTTTGGCGAGGCGTTGGTCTCGGTGTCGCGCTCCGGCGATGCGCGCTTGGACGAGTTGGGGCTGGTCTGGGATGCGCTGCACATTGTGGGAGTTGGCTGGCTGGGGGTTGCGAGGTGTGCTCGGAGAGCGGTGCTTGCCGCAAGGGAGGCGCAGGGTTGGATTGGCGGCGGCCGACGGACCTCAACCCGGACCAGCTCGTCGGGGCACTGGGGGGGGAGGCACCCCAAAGGGGGGTGTTAATTACGGACCACCATCTACTTTCCCCTTAAACGGGGTGCCGCACCCCGTTTAAGGGGATGTTAGACGCCGGAACACCCTTTTAGAAACCCGAGCACTATTGTTTGGACCAGAAGGGTTCTCGGCCACTTGCGCCGTGTATCAGCAGTTTGCGCACCCCAAAGCGCCCTCCAAGACAAGAACGTGGCATGGTGTGGTCCTGCGCCTATGATCGGTGTCGGTACGAGGGGTGCAACAATGTACGATGCAGCAGATCGCTGGTCAGGGGAATGTGTATACGGCACGGCAAGCAGTTAAGCGGAGTTGGCAGACGTGTCACCAACGAGTTCCCATTGCAATTCGCAAGGGTCAAACGCGTCTGTGCCTTGTTTAGGCGACACATCGACAAGTTGATGGCTCGACAAGATGGTCTCTGTGCAGATCCGCTTGGGCGCTGCCCATGTGGCCAACGACCCGTGCCCAGGGACATGATGGAGGTGGACCACGTGGTTCCCATATGCGAAGGCGGAACCAACTGCATTAGCAATTTGCATGCAGTTTGCGCATGCTGTCACCGAGCAAAGACCAGTGCGGAGAAAGCCCTGCGGTACCAGTGCTGAGAATGCCCAGTTGCGGTCCAGAAGTATTGTGCTCGGGTTTTGCGTCGCGCGAAGGCGACACTAGATTGTCGAGTGATGGTCGTCCCTGTGCTTGCCGTCGTGGAGAAGTGGTCGAGGACTGCTCGACTATTGCGTCGCGCGAAATGTCCACCGGTTCACCGAGGCCGTGAGGCCGCCTCACCCTACCACCCTACCACCCTACCACCCTACCACCCTACCACCCTACCACCCGCTCGCCGCCTCACCTGCCTCACCTGCTCGCATGCAGGGAGCCGGCAGCTTCCAACCTCCCTTCGCGCGACGCAAAACCCGAGCACATTTATGGTCTTTTTCTAACCCTGAGGCGTTCCCTTTACTCTTGGAACGCAGAAAAGTGCTCGGGTTATCGTGTCAAACTTGCACGTGCAAGTTTGACACGATAACCCGAGCACTTTTTCACAGGCGAAGAGTAAAGGGAATGCCCCAGGGTTAGAAATTCTTCAAAGACTTTGGCCCACTTTTAGAAACCCGAGCACATTTCTGGTCTTTTTCTAACCCTGAGGCGTTCCCTTTACTCTTGGAACGCAGAAAAGTGCTCGGGTTATCGTGTCAAACTTGCACGTGCAAGTTTGACACGATAACCCGAGCACTTTTTCACACGCGAAGAGTAAAGGGAATGCCCCAGGGTTAGAAATTCTTCAAAGACTTTGGCCCACTTTTAGAAACCCGAGCACAATTGAACCAAAGCGGATGCCGTGCGACCAATCGACATGGATCATCATTCGCCCCGACACAAAACCCGAGCACAAAACGTCGCATGCGACTCTTGCGGCACGTGCACGCCCACAAAAGACTACTAAAAAAGACCACGATGGCCACATTGGCCCCCACCGCCCCCACCGCCAACGGTGGTGCCTTCTTGCGGCCCGACGCCACCAAGCAAGCCGAGCTGCGCAAAAAGGCAGACGAGAAGCTCCGTGCCAAAAAGGCCAAGGACAAAGTCGACGCCGCCGAACGCAAGCGCAAGCGCGAAAAGGACAAGGAGCGCATCGCCGCCATCGAGGAGGAGATTGTCGCCAACAAGGCCAAGCGAGAGGCCTCGGCAACCACCCCCTCCGAGTCGCCCTTTAAAGCCGCGGTAGTCGCCGCACGCCAGTCGCCCGAGGACGCCGAACGCGATGAGCGTTGCAACGCCTACCTCGACGAGCGCGAGATGCTCGGCCACAGCAGCTTTGACGCCAAGGACTTGATCAAAGACTTGTGCGGCGACGGAACCAGAGTCTTCAACATGCAACGCAAGCTCTGGGGCACCACGAGCCACGAGCGTCTCGAGGCGCTCATCCGAACGTGCCTCTGGCAACCCTTTGCCATGGAGCCCGAGTGGAACGAGCGCCTGATCGAGCTCGCAAAGCAGCGCACCGAAGCGCTGCATCGCAAGACCGAGGCCACCCTCATGGTCAAGCGCGAGGACAGCATGGCGGTCTCGCCCGAGGAGACCAAGCGCATCGCCGACGAGCGCGAGCGTGGCAAACGAGCCGCGCTGATGCGCGAGTGGTACACGCCGCCCACGGAGCAGGACCAAGCCAGGGTCAAGGCGCTTGGATTGGACGACTCAAAATTTCTGGACAAGACTCAAGGCCTCATCGAACTCGGTCCGATTGTGGGACTGAGCGCCGAGGCGCGAGTCATGCGCTGGGTCGACTTTCAGGTGGGCGATGCGCGCTTCGTCTACGAGCGCGATCCTCGCTATTGGGACGATGAGTTTATGAGCACCGTCGAGGAAAATGGGCGCACTGGGGCAGTCGCCAACCTCAAGAAGATGGTCGGTGCACTCGCTGCGGTGTAGATGCGCACGCGTCTCGTCGAGTTGGTTGAGTTGGGTGTTAAACCAATACTCTTGATCACACGTACCAACACTCCACCACCACCACCACCACCACAAACGCTGGTCTCTTGCGGCGTGTGCCGCATGCTGGGGGATACAAACGAGTCGCCACCCTCATGGACACCCTATACGACCAATTGGTCCGACTGTTTTCGGTCGTGGAAGACGACTGCGAACCGGGCGAAGTCCCAGACAAGACCAATTGTGGCATTTTGTTTGCCGAGGTGGCAACGGTTTGTCTCTCCCTGTGCAAGCCCGTCTTGGTCCCGAGCACGACCAAAGGGGACGACAAGCGCGCCAAAGAGCTGCCAACGACTCGGGATGCCTTTGGCACGGCGCACGAGGGCACCAATCTATTGGTCACTCGCTTTCTTCTGCACACGGGACTGCACGCGTACACGCCGCTGCCGGTTGGCAATGTGCAGCTGCACCAGTTTTTGGTCTTGGTTGATCCATCGATTACAAACCCCAACCCCGAGGCGTTTAAGACGATTGTCGAATCCTTCCAGTGGCCGGTTGAGCAGCTGCGCAAGCTGCTGACGCACGTCCTCGTCCATCCGCTTCCCGCGTTGCCGAGTGACAAAAAGGACAACCCCGACACTCGGCGCAACTGGTCGGACACGCACCTGATTCCGACCCTCGTGGCCCAGCTCGGCCCACGCATCGTGCGCGATGCTCCGGAAGCGCACGACATTTTGGCGATCGACGCCTACGAGCCCGCAATGGAGTCGTGGGCACGCGCTCCGCGCACGGCCACGCGGTTTCATTCGCGACGATTGCGCGAGACGAGCTTTGGGGGCTACTTGGCCTGGGCCATTGTGCAGTCGCCCGAGGCGGGGCTGTCGATGCTCCAGGTGTGCACGTGGTCGACGAAGGCCTTGCTCGAAGCCGTTGAGTGGACCTTTCGATCCGGACGCTACTCGGACGACCTGGAAGAGCTGAAGCAGCATCGCACCAAGCACTGCCAATCGGTGAGCCTGCGCAAAACTCAAAATTGTCCCTATCATCGCGATGCGCTCGAGGGTGGCCAGATGCTGCACGAGTGGTGCCACTGCTCGGGCGCTCGACTCATCGGGCACATTGACCCCCTGTGGACTTTGGAGCATGCCAGCACCGACAGTGGCCAGTGCGTGACCAAGGTCATGGGTGCGCTGATTGTGGCCATTGGTCCTGCGATGCCGCCCAAGCTCACCGTGCGCGTCTCCAAGAAGCTGGCGTCCGACAGCGAGCGCTCTTTGCGTCCAGAGATGAAGGGCGAGCACGGTTCCATCCTGGTGCACCTGGGCCGCTACGCGCCCGACCTCGTGCAACCCGCGCTCGAGTGCAATGCCGACTACTATCGCGACGACGACAAGGGCAAGTCCATCCTCGCCGAGTTTTTCAGACAGCTGCTAATGTGGACCATCCCACCCGAAGCGGTGATGCGCTACCAGGTGAGCGCCAACAAGGTCCCTGGACGGCACATTGAGCGCTACGTCGAGGCGCGCGAAGCTCTGGTGCCATTGCTGCTTTCGCCGCCGTGGTCGCTGCTTCCAAAGGACTGGAACAATCCTCTTTCGGCCGCATGGTACCTGAAGACCCATGGCAGGGATCCAAACGTGGCTGGCGCCGCAACCTCGGCATGGGACGCCGAGCTGGCCGATGGCATGGTGGCCGAGGACGCGACGCAGCTGACCGATGAGGAAAAGGTTGCACGGGCCAAGGCGGAGGGCCGGTACGTCGACTTGGACATCCTCGGGCCGGAGGAGCTGTGCGTCAAGGTCAAAGTCGAAGGCGCCGAGGACGAGTTTCGCACCGTCTACAATCGCTACGACGCTCCCTCACCGCCGCCGCCGCCGCCGCAGCCTTTGGATTCGTCGCCATGCGGGAGACGTAACACCAAACCCAAGGACGGGGACGGCGCTGAAGTCGAGGACGACGCGTCGGCGTCCGATGTCATGGACACGACCGAAACGATTGTCCTCGAAGACGCGCAGGAAGACGCGCACGAAGACGGCGTTTCAGACGCGGAGCCGCCCACCACCACGCCCAAGACGGTCGATGCTGAATTGCCGCGCGCCACTCGACCAACGTGGGGTCCTCAGTGGAAGAAGCTCCGATTTACGATTCGGCACAAGCGCATGCGCACTCCGTCGGACACGGAGACGCAGCATGCACTCGCCGAGATGGAAGAGGCGCACGCCAGGCGCAAGCGCGCTCGGTTGCAAGGATGGCAAAAGGAGGACTCGGAGGCGGACTCGGAGGCGGACTCGGAGGCGGACTCGGAAAGGGAATTGGAAAGGGAATTGGAGGAGGCGGCGGAGGAGGCGGCGGAGGAGGAGGAGCCGTCCAATGTCGCACTCGCCAGTGTGGCACCGGGTTTGTCGAAGGCGCCTTGTTTCGCGACAACGGGTCGCCCTCCCGCCGTTTTGGCAGTGGAGCAACCCGCCGTGATACAACAGGTGACGCCACTGCCCGTAAACGAGTGGGTGTGGATCCAGGCAGAGGGTCGACGTGTGCGGGTCGTCTTCAAGGACGAGGTGCTATCCACCGGGTGTCAGGCGGGGCGCAACACGCTCAACGAATGCTTCCGTCCAGGAAAGGACAGGGACGGCAACCCCGTCGAGCAACCCTCTTGCACGATGCCAGAACTTTTATGGGGGACGCTTTACGTCATCGAAAAGGAAGGCATCACCTCGAGCACGCTGCTGTGGATTCCAAACTCGGGGTACGAGGACAACGGTCTCAAAGACGGGTACGTCTATTTTGCATCCAAATATATTCAACGCATCTTGTGGCCGCGTGGAGCTCACTTGTCGACCAACCGTCTGGGAACGATTGGCTTGACGGGCAAGTGCAGCACCGCCAAGGAGGCCTCGCTATTTGGCATCACCTTTTGTTTTCGGAAACCGAGCGCCTTTCGGTGGCTCGTCGAGCACCTGGAAAGCTACTTTCGTCTGGTTCCCGATCGCAGCTATCACGGGGAGACGGCCATTGTCGATGTCCAGAAGCAACAGGGATTGCCATCCAGGGCAGCCGACCACGTCTTCTTGCCCGTGGCTACGAAGCCTGGCACCCGTCCTCCCCAGACGACACCTGGCGCATCAGCCATGGCCAATCCGTCGACGGTTGCCCACGCGCAGAGTGCCGCTTCCGCTGCCAAGGTCGTTTCCGCTGCCAAGGTCGTTTCCGCTTCCAAGGTCGTTTCCGTCGCCAACTCCGCCGCTGCCGCCTCGACCTCTGCGCTGCCAGCGCACTGGCTCGAGGACAAGGCCACCAATCCACCCGGACGCGCATACTACTACCAGCCATACCTGCCAAACTCGTCGCAATGGGAGCGGCCGACCACGCCAGGGAAGCCACCGCCGAGTACACCCCTTGCACAGGTGGCTCCGTCGGTCGCCAAATCCGGACCCCTACCCGCCACCACCGCCGCTTCCACCAACTCCGACGCTTCCACATCCACCAATCCCGCGACGGGCACTACCAGTTACGAGGAACGGAACAAGAAGGCGCAACAAGCTGCACTGCCGCCGCCAAAGACGGCCACGGTCAAACTCAAAGTTCCAAGGGGATTCATGCAGGGAAGCAGGATGGGCGCCACGTTTAAGAATGCCAAAGCCCAAAGGTGCCCGTGCAACCTCACCATTCCGGAGAATGCTCGCGTGGGCCAGTTGCTGGCTGTGACCTTTGACGTGCCGCGCGACTTTGACGACCATGGATGGCGCCTAGATACGCATTGGCGATTGCCCTCGAATGTGGCACAAACGACGGAGGCCCCAGTGACGGATCCAGCGACGGAGAATGCAGGATCGCTTCCCATCCCGGCGCCAAGTCCATTGGTCAACGTGGGCACGGCGGAACCCATTCCTGCGGGCACTGCCGTGATCGCACCCTGGCAGTTTGCTGGCGCGCAACCCACCAAGTTCCACTATCGATTTGCCATGGGCAACACGCAGGCGGAAGCGGACCAGGTGGCAAAGACGGTCAACGAGTACCTAAAACTCCTCGCCGATCTCGCTCCCGGGAACATTGCACTCACGACGCCACAACGGAATGCCTACTCGACGTGGAGGAATCCCGTACCAATCTTCATGGAACTGGGCACTACGCGCACGCTCCACGACTGGGTTCAGTATCACCGAGGACGTGGGCTACGACCCTACACGATCAAAGCAGGAATGCTGATCGCCATGCGACCAACGGCGAGTTTTGCCTCGGTGCGTGCCTCAACCGGCACGGCTTCAGACAGGCATTTGATCGAGGGGCTGGCACTCCACTTGTTGTGCCACCCCTTTACAAAGGACGAGGTCCACCAGAGGATGAAACAATTGCAGACGTCCACCGAGTTTGCAAGAGAGCTGAACACTTGGAAGGACGAATCGCGAGGCTCGGTGGAGCCAGCGGCGACCGCGCCGGGGTCGTCGCGGATGGAGATGAGCGGAGAGAGCAAGGAGCGCCCCATCCTATTGGAAGACGACGAAGCCGCTCCCGCTGCCGCCGCTCCCGCTGCCGCCGCTCCCGCTGCCGTCGCTGCCGTCGCTGCCGTCGCTCCCGCTGCCGCGCCGACGACGCCTTTTCCGCACTTGGCACCTTTGGGCGATGATGCCTACACGTGCGACGACTTGAGTACTCTGGTAGACACATTCTTGGGTAGACTGTAGGCGATTGAATAACAATCCATAACAATCCACAACAATCCACAACAATCCACATCCAAGTCGCCGCTAATTTTAAAAGTTGTCCCTTTTTTCAGCGAGCATGGTTGTCTTGGCACAGTGCCATGCCGACAACCACCGCCTCGAGCGATGACGAGCCGTTTGTGGTCGTTTGGGACATTGAGACGCAGAATAAGATTTCAGACATGCCGGGCGACAATCGCGAGGAGCAGGTGCGCAACTTGGAGGTGAGCTGCCTATCGTTTTTGAAGATTCCAAGCGCTGCGATTCTGGCAGGGCCCGAGGAGGCGCTTCGGGCCGTGGAAGACGCGCCCATGCGCACGCTCTGGCGCGACGAGGACGAAAAGGGCGTGGGCCCCTTTTACGAGCTCTTGAAAGCCTTTGATGAGGCCGAGGTCATCGTTTCCTACAATGGACTCGGGTTTGACCACCCGGTCATGTACAAGCACTGCAACCCGCGCCGCACCGAAGCCCACCTGTTCAAAGTTCACGACGCGTTTGCGCGGTTGCGCGACCACACGGGCGTCTGGTTCAAGCTGGACAATCTGCTCAAGGCCAATGGCATGGAGACCAAGACGGCCAACGGGCTCTTGGCCATCGAGTGGTGGGCCGAGGGTCGGCGCGACGAGTTGAAGGCGTATTGCGAGCAAGATGTTCGTGCTCTGGCGCGAATGGTGTGTTTACCGCAGCTCACATTGCCACGCATAAACACGGTTTCTCGCAACTACGTTTTTGGCGTGGCCTCGGCACTCGCAGCCTGCCGCGCCT